>Ga0056128_1004961_pt1 | contig 16690 bp, 8 predicted proteins | sample WorMetLIZISLAND2_FD_71113 | JGI IMG/M metagenome (GOLD analysis project Ga0056128, IMG submission 71113) | Marine gutless worms symbiont microbial communities from Max Planck institute for Marine Microbiology, Germany - Olavius geniculatus... ... | reverse complement strand
CGAATAAATACGTTAAATATTAATTTCAAATTTTTTAACCCCCAAAAGGCACATCCTTGCGCGAGACCGCGTCGTTTGAGCCATTGCACGCAAAAATCCGCCGAAGGGTCTGACCTGTAGTTGAGTTTCTGAAAAAAAAGTATATGGCTACAAAAATTTTTGCGTATATTTCACCCATTTGCCGGGAAGCCCCCCTTGGAGGGATTTACATGAAATTTTGCATGATGGGTCATCTCGCCGACTTAATCAACCGTGCGAAATTTTTTCTCAGTCAGATCAGGGGTTTTGATTCTGTGGGGGGTCGAATTTTTGGCTTTCCCATAAGAAAGAGAAGTCGCCGTTAACATTGTACATTGGGCTTGAACTACCGTTCAGCCTGTGATCACGAGTGTGACAGACAGACAGACAGACAGACGGACCTACAGACGGACGGACAGACAGACGCCCTGACGATGGCAAAGACGCGCGAAGCATTCTGCTGTCGCACGTAAAAGCTATAATTACAGTTAAACAAAAATCAAAAGTAGCAGCAGCAGCAGCAGCAGCAGCAGTAGTAGTAGTAGTAGTTGTTGTTGTTGTTGTTGTTGTCATAGGCAATGCGTAGTGCTTGCAGTCAGATGGGAGCTCGCACGTTTCTCAACCAGCTTGCTGTTGACACAATTCAGCATCAGACACACGGCTTCACTGACGAGATTGACGTGTCCACGCTTAAAGACTACATGAAGGTACAGTAATAAACTGTCTGTCCAGGAAGTTTGTTTTTTGAAAGCAGTGGCATGGTCTGGTGCATTGTTCTGATCAACATAGGCCGGTGGGTAGGTAGTAAAGCTGAACTGCTGCTAGAAACAGTAGAGATCTGAAGGGAAGGTCTGTGCATATATTATACATTTTTCTGCTTTGTTGTTGTGAAAAGATAATGTCTTACATTATTGTGCAGTTAAAACAAAAAAGTTTTGCTTTTGTTTTAGTATGCCAGTGTTCTGGATGAAACACCTGCTTACCTCGGAGGGCGAGAAAACTCGTGGCGATTGCTTACTTTGGAAGGTTTGTGTTCACAAATTTGGTTAAGAAAGTTAGACATGTTTTAACCAGTTGCCTTCTGTGCGTTTTTGTATTTGTTAAAAACCACATTTTTAATATGTTTGTTTACGTGTCATTCTAGTTTTCAGATTGTGTAGGCTCCATTGTATGTTTACGTGTTAGGCCTACAGCTGTGAATTCTAAATGGCAAGTATAAAATTCAATCTTGCATTGTCTAGGTGTTAAATATTACTGCATTGATAGGTTACACAATGTATGTTACAAACTCAAAAATTAGAGCTGAGTCAGCGCAAAACTTTGCCAAAAATGGTGTGTCCACCTGGTGAACACAGTTAATGGACTCAAATACAGCAGTTGTGTGTATGTAATATAGAGTCAGGAACTCTGGATGTCTGGATCCTGAAACAGATTGAAACTGGGCCACTTCACTCCTGTGTAAAATTTAATCAAAATCCAATCATAATTTGCTGCGGTCCAGTACAGATTGTTATTCGTTGTACTCTCTGTTTGCTAATGGTGAATAGTGTTTGATTTTGCTTTTGAATCCACATGAGACTCTGAATCACCGGCAAAGACTTATCAGTTTCGTCTTAGACCATGGCACAAAATTTGAAAAAAAAACTCCATTCATAACTTTTCGAGTTATTCAAACTGACAGCTTGGTGACAGGCCCTGTCACATAATCTTTGCCTTCTTTGGCAAAGACTTAATGAATTTATACGGTGAGCGACTAAAGAAGCGTTTACTGCACATGTATTCCTGTGCGTGTGTATGGTATGGTTCATGACAGCACTGCCGCGTCACGTGATGTTCTATGACGTCGTGGAGTTCGCCTACAGTCACAGAATGTCACCGGCGCTGTGTCGAGAACTGCCCAAGCTGCTGGCGCCACCTGTCAACCAGCACGTGCACATGGAACACATCCGCATCTTGTCTCAGTACAGGTACTGCACAAACCTAGTGGCGGATTCACTCAGGGGGCAGCCGTCACACACCCCTTATTGACTGGATGCATTTTATAACCGATTGAAAATTTTGCACAAGAGGCATTATTTCTGCATAAAATATAAAAAAAATTTAGGAGATGACTTCACCCTTTAGCCATACACTTCCTATTTTAAAATTCTGAATTTGCTACTGGATCACAGCAAGGAGTCTTGATGTTAGGCTAGAAACTTGGGATTTGATGTATGAATGTGATGTGTGATATGTAGGGACCAACTTAATTCACGATTTCACGGCCGTGGCATTTTCCGTGAAATTGGCCTTCTTCCGTGAAAAACGTTGATTTCCGTGAAATCCGTGATTTTTCGTGAATTTTAGCGCTTTTAGTTTAATTTATGATAATTCCAGAGTGTCATCAGCAGCTTTTGTACGGATGTTGCTGTTTGCTACGTCTCGCACTTCAGCACTAAGTAGTTGATATTGACTGTCTTGAGTCTTGACTTAGTGTAGTAAATATCCGATGTTCTGAAATTTCTTTGTTTGCAATAGCGCAGCACCTCGAAATAACGTCTGTGGGGCCCGTGAATTTTCGAAACTCTTTTCGTGAATTTTCTGTGAAATTTGACACATTTTAAAAATTCTGCCATGAAATCATGCATTTTTTCCCGTGGATTTGGTTGGTCCCTAGTGACATGATCAGCTCAGCCTCCCATCTTTCTGGGGTAGTTAAGTTGAGTACTAGAATTTCTGACTGGGGTTGAGGCAAGCATGTTTACCTGCGTCGAGTGGCAGGTGAAACTGCGTGATTTTATACGGCAGATGACGCTGTGTAGTTCTGAGATGGGTTCTCTTACCGTTAACCCTTTTGTTTTCGACATAAGTTTTACCTTCATACTCGTAGTTTAGTTGCTAAGGTTTAGATGTAAGCTTACAGCACAGTAGATACTTTGGTGCATCACTCGTATAGGCACCGCGCCGCAAGTTGCGCAATAAATTTTCTGCAGCAGACAATAAACCGTTTAAAATGGCCAAAAATGAAATTCGGTAAGAAAACGTCATTAGTGGAATTGTTTTAGTTTAAAATTCACTGCTTCATTCGGTGACGTTGGACCTTCTGGCATCTTAATTGTATCGGCCCTTGGCACTAACATCTCTGGTGTTTAGATGATACAGATAATCGTAAGTTGTCTAAGTTGGGCATAAAAATATTTGTTTTCCGGTTGCAGTCGGCAACAAAATTAGGGACGGCCCGGGGGCAATGGAAGTTTTTATTCTTATATCATGACACGTAATATTACGTAACAACTCGGAAAACAGTTTACACACTACAATAGCCATGAGAACTTTAGCAAAGTTATTGCAGCATTCAGATTACATGCAAACAGTATTTTTCAGTAAAACTTTGAACAGAAACCAACGAAAAAGCCTACCTGTCGCTAGGGAAGACGTTTGTACAGTTTCTGTTGCAGTACTGACTTTCGAGGTCATCTAAGGTCAGTGATTTTCATCTCAGCTGAAAAGGCGTATGCTACTTCCTATTAGTGATTCACAGTAACTTTGGCCTTATTTTTTACCATTTACTAGATATGGCCAGTTTTCTGCTGAAAACCCGATTTTTCCCTACTCCCTCCCCTCCATCCAACCCCAAGTTTGAAAGTGTTTTTTTGCATTCCCTAAATTTTGAACGCAGAGAGCCTCGACAACAGGCTAATTACTCGTTTAAAATTTTTTTCCCTATGATTTACCTGAGAGCCATAATACATGATGCATCCGTTGCAAACTGGCAGACGGACAGACAGACACACGACAGCTCGTACCAAAAACCGCACTGGTATTTTTGATAGTCCAATAAAAAATTTTAGGGACGTGCTTAGGGTACGGACAGAAATTGCAAGCGCCGAAATATTTCTTAGGCTTTGTCATGGTTTTGCACTGTCCTGTATATAGGTCGGTGCCTGGCTATTCACGGGTGCAGGTGGCGTGCAGAGCGTCAAGGTCTGGAAGCAGCTGCCAGTCGACGGCCAGGCGGTCGAAGCGAGCCAAGCGCAGAGCAGTCAAGATGAGATCAGCCTACCTTCATACTGCTAACGACGACGACGACGACGACAGCGACGATGATGTGGTAAATACGTGAAACAAACTCCTGTGTGATATTGTCGAATTTTCTAGGTTCAAGGAAACCTGCGCACGAGGGCATCAAAGAGCGGTACCTCAGTAAAAGCGATTATTTTACCGTTGTTGGCCAGTCTTTCGTGAAAACGGTTGCAGATGGGCATGGGCATGCTGCCTATATCACAACAAGCACTAGTGACGAGTTTTCAGTCGTATTAACATCGATGGCTGAAAGACCCTGAACTTCCAAAATAAGGTGATTTTATTGATTTTTGCGATCTTCATCTGCAGCGCACATTCTAAAATGAAATGGCTGGAGGTACACTGACAGTTTGCGAACAGGACCTGCTATAGGTTCTCGCGCGTCTCGTTAGCATTAGGCCAGATTTCTTGTTAATTTTGACCTGTCGCTGTTTAAGTTTGTTTCAGGTTTAACCTATGTCTTATTATATTACTGTAAATGTCAGTGATGAAGTAATAAACGGTGACCAAAGAAATTTAGCAAAATACGGAATCGCTCTGACGAGTCTACCCAACTTTTCGTTTGTATTCGCCAGGTGGCGGCAATAGGACTGACGGTTTGGCCACATTTTGGTCTCCAATTGTTCCTTCCGCTGGAAGTCAGGGAACCCCATCTAACAAGTTGTGTCATTCCTCCGTACCTCTCTACGATTGTGGCCCGCCATAGCCAAGGGCCGCCATAGCGTACCTGCCAAATGGCATATCGAACGGTGGTGGTGCCTAGCCTAATACATAGCCTACATAGATGCAGCGTCGTCATCAGTGTTCGATTTGCCAGGGGGGAGGGTTGGAGGGTTCAACTCCACCCCTCTCTTACTGGATGAGGACGACCTATCCAGTTTGTATTATGCTGTCTATCTGAAACCCATGGCAGAAGCCGGTGACACCCCCACTGCTTTTTTGACAAATCGAACACTGGCCGTCGTGGGTTACAAAAATAAAAAGGCAAGAAATTGCGGAAACAGCGGAAATTATGGGTGTTCAAAATTTTGCCCCTAAAGTTTTCTAAAATGCGGGCTTTCGGCTGCAGATTTTGCACTTTTTCAAGAAAATTCTCGTACAGGAAGAAGACATTGCGACAGCCAGAGATTCCATTACTCCCGTGATGTACTGAATAGATGAATGATGTTGTTCGGCAGGCGACACGGACGACCGTTTGTGCGTTGCCGCTGACACTGGACGTTACGACACAGCGAGCGCGTGTTGACAACGATGTCGACGTCGACATTGAAGCTTCTCGGCTCTATCAGTGGACACAAACCCTATCTGTTGGTGACGGCGCCGTCTCACCGCGTGATGTCTCGCATCAAAACGACGACTATTGTTGACATGTTATTGTTGTTTTGTCTGCAAACTTTGAAAGCGAACAAAAACTAGCTTAGGGCCTATCAATAATTTTGAGGTGTCCGATTAAAAAAAATTTTACGAATGAAGGTTTTTAGGACGGATGGCAGCCACAAACATTTTTACGCCTTAGCTAGAAGAAAATCCGGGTAAATCTCATCAACAAGCTGGAATTGCATGACGGAGCAGAAGAGATTATTGAATTGCGTGGCTGGACTGGCAGTAAAACTAGTTTAATAACTTTACATATCCTATAAACTATTGTTATCACGCGAATCATTTACACGTTAATCATCAACTTAACTTAAAAGGAGGACTAGTGATAGTAACGTAGGTCTGCAGTGTGGACCAGCTAAAGTGAAGCCACTTTTATTTTTTTAATAGCTTTGTGAGACGTTGGCCGATTTTAATAACTTTTAGCACGCGACATCATGAAATAACTGTAGTTTTGGCTACCTCAACCTAGTCGTAGTTTGGTTTGGCCATTCACACAGCATGTGCTCAAAATGTCATTCTCCTGCACGAACGCAAGCGCGTTGACGTTGACGCAACTCGCCAACAGCACGTTCAATAACCACGTGACTCAGAGCGGTCCACCACCCGCTCACTGTTGATGTCGACGTACGATCATAGAATGCTTACATTTACTGTTGAATAATTTACAGATTTTTGATGATTTGCGGTCTCAGTAATTTTCTGAGCCAACCTAGTAGAGGTCTTATGAATTCATTGTTGTAAACGCCCAAGCTACGACTTTTGCATTTCACAAAATAGCGTAGCGACAGTATTAAGGACAAAACTAGGCCTATAGTCAAGTTTCTTTCCGATATTGCGTGCCAAAAATTATTAAAAGTACATTATTAAACGTTTCATAACGCTATTCAAAAAATAACAGTGGCTTTACTATAGCTGGCGCACTCTGCACTTTTTCGGCTGGTAGATACCGCCAAAAACTATCCTCGGAATCTTGGCTCGCCATAATAATAAATTGTGATTAGATGTACTTTTCGTCATAATGACTCGGATCGGGCGGCGTCGAGCAGTGTACGTACGACTGTCGACGTTTCTTCCGAGTGGACGGCTGGCAGTTCCTAATTACGACGTGTGAAGTGCGGTCGTTGAAGTGTCTTCCAAAACCCTCCCGCGACAAATGCCCCTGTACGAACAAACCCTGCACTGCGACTATAGGCGTAGCCAGAAATTTGTCTTGGGTGTACAGTCCTGACTCGTGAGGTTTGAAAGGTCTCCTTAAGCTATTTCAGTGTCAGCAGGGTTCGAGGTGAAAGATAAAGAATGTAAAGATAATTGGCGCAATCAAAAATATATTTCATATGGATAAAAATTTCTGGTAGCACTCGATGTCGTTTCTGCAAGAATTGGACGTTTAGTCACTCTGCTTGTGATAAACATTAGTTTGTAGCGTTTCTCTTGAAACTTTCTTTGCACACGCCGACTATTTCCTTACGTCCGCGTCATAGATGTAAACAACGCTTTTTAACGTTTTTTTATTACTTCAACGTTTATTTGCTTAAAAAACGTTCATCAAAATTTGAAGATTCTACCAAGAACGTCGAGAAGGGCTTTAAATGCCACACAAATGAATTAGTAGGCTATAGTGGTGGTAGTTTACTTACTTAGTCCGGTGATACTTGGTCTTATGACTACGCGGTTGAATTGAAATTGAATAAAATTTTATCTATTTTTTTAGTCAGTTGTACTGCAATTACAGCATTAGGTTTTAGGCAAAAAGTTAAACAAATTAAGGCTAACGTTTTTTATCAACGTTTTTAAACGTTTTTTTTTATTTTTGCCACGTTTTTAAACGTTTTTTAACGTTTTATTTTTATTTTTTCTGCAACGTTTTTTACATCTATAGTCCGCGTTAAGCTGCATGCGTGGATTTTGATAGGTTTACCGGTTTCAGCCGCCGATCTGTATTTTCGGTCTGTTGTTTTGAATTGAGTGAAAATGATTCATTGACAATGAAAGTAACTCTGCGGCTGCCAATCTTGGATTTTTTTGAGAGTGGGAGGCTATTGTCCTCTATTATTCCCCTAGCTACGTCGATGCCTGCGACAAAACTTCTTCCATCGATGAAACGTGTGCTTTCAGAAATATTTGTTGGCATAAACACGACATACGTGCACGAATTATAGCACAGATGAAAGGTTTTTATCGGTTGTGTCGTAGAGAGGTTTTGTTCTAGGGTTCTCAAAGAGAGAGGGGTTTGTACCCAAGTGTGGAGATTGCGGCGACGACGCGACGAGCGTGCTAAATATAGCCGACGAGTGCGCTGTGACAGACAGACAGACAGCATCGTGCACCCCTGGTGCTTGTGAGTATAGACGCACGCCGCAGCAACCAATTCGTTGGTTGGTCAATGGTCAGAGCTGAGTGGAGCTGCGTCGCCGCACGGCGCGTTGTATGAATGAATGCGACCGGCCGGTGGCCGAGCAGTAGGGTGGACTACAGTGGCGCCTTGCAGACAGTTGCTTGCTCGTTCACGTGACTGACGCACAGTGTTGACGTCGTAGGTTGCTGCGTTTGACGAATGGATGCCTCGTAGCAGGTGCGACTACCAGTGACGTAACAGCCAACGAGCGATGCGTTCAGTTGAATGAAACCGCAATGGCTGGCTGGATGAATAACGCGAATTACGATAGCTAGTCTAAAAGTTAAAATATCGCTCATTACGATTAAAAAATTCCTTAAGCACTTCGGACGGATTTCGGACAACAGTTCGCCCGACCATAGTCTTCCACGTCGCGAGTTGAGATTCGGAGAACTTTGCGTCTGTGATGGAGCGACGTGGAACCTGTCAGCTGATCGTCGTCGTCGTCAGTCTAAGCGTGATGTCGTCGGTGACGGTGACTAGTTCCGGTGTCGACGATCACCATGACTACGACGATGACGTCATCAACGCCGCCCGCTGTCGCGTTCGATGCCTTTCTCTGCTGCAGGTAGGCTACCTCCCGCGTCTGTTACATGTATTGGCGCTTTTTCGGTGTCTACTGAACGGAAATTCATATGAAAAAAAAACCGGAAAGACGCAGTGATAGTCTATCGCATCAATTAATTGCAGCATTTCAGTGACAAAACGTCGTTTTGACGAGAGAAAAGTAGTGCACAAAGATGTAACATAATTAATCTCAAATTATAAGGATTAACAGACATTTCCGCAATTTTCATTTTATTTCGCGCTGCGTTTTAGCCGTATATTTTAGTTAATTGTGTTTATCAGCTATAGCCAACGTAAAATGTTCTGTCTGACTTCACGCTCACAGACTGTCGCAAAACTACGTTACACATGTTCATTAACCGATTCGCGATAGTGACTACCGGTATACGAGCGTATATTGTCGAACTGGGGCTGCTGGATATTAGGGTCTCATGCGAGATGATTGCAGATCAAGAAGGTTTAAGCCATGCAGTCTTTTCGGCGTTCCTCCCGTGCGCAGAAAAGCCGTCGACCAGTCCAGAGTAAAACAAGACCTTGTGTGAATGATTCCATACAGCTACGCCAGTTTGGATGATCCTCGACGCCGGAGAGCAATTTCTGTGTTGCTTTATGTCAGCAGAGCAAAAGCAGCCAAGCACGGAATCCGAGTGGGCCGCGGGCAATCGATGCTGGCGAAAGAGTTTCGCTGTCCGAATTGCTTTCGTATATTGCGGAACGCGAGTCGATTCGCGAAGTTTGCTGGACGCAATGGAAGGTGTAGTTGAGCATGCCAAAACACGCACCGGCACGGCGATGTTCTGCAGCAATGTTCGACGAGACCACCCGCAGAGTCGCCGCGTTGCTTTCCGCCCGCCTTCGATGAGCGCGCTAGCTCCGTCTCGACCGGTGCAGCGCCGCCAGCTATCACGCCGAGTAATCCGACACGGAGTCTAATTTTCTGCTCATACATACATCGCGAGATCGACCTGCTCGCCGGAGCAGAGAAGTAGAGGGCGGTTAGGTCATCATTGCAGGCGATCATGAACCTGCGCTTATTTCTTGTAAGACGCCGGCCAGGTAATGACACGCCTCCCTATCCAATGTACATATACAATCACTGCCTAGAGCAGGTGTACATGAGAGCAAATACTGGTCAGCGTTCTCGTCAAAGACTGAATTAATTTTAAATTCCAGTGTAGCTCGTACGCCGTGATGGTGAACGACTTTGACACATAAAGCTGACTACTCGTTACTTTTTGAGCTGATTTGTTTAATTTTTTTTGTCAGCGCATGAAATATGCCGACTAACTACAACGTAACTTCTAAGTAGGCTATTGCATTCCCTGACATCGAATTTGCGGCCGTAAATTTCGGCTTTGGAAACCGTTGGAAAACACATCGCAAAGTTGACAATTTTGTGCCATTTGCGATCTCCCAGTATTTTTTCCATTAAGTCGTAAATGCGCGTGTGTCGTCAGCTCCGTCTGCAGTCTGAGCAGTCCTGACTCACTCCCAAGCGACGTACTGATAAATGAACAGAAAGTCGCTACTCGTGTCATTTCGGCATGCAGGCGTCTAGTCTTCGAGTCTTGGCTTCCGTTCGCTGTTGCTCGTTCATTAATGCGTGCTCGTTTTCTTCCTCGTGGCACATATATGCCGTTGGCCGGGTGCGCGGGTTTCAGGCTCCGCAGCCGTCGCCTCGGGGCTTTTTATCTGTTCCTTCGCGGTGGTACTGACTTGGAACGGCGGTTCTACTTCTCGTTGAGCTGTCACGGAATGTATCTTTCGTGCCGTGCGTAAATCTTAACTCATCAGTTTCGTGTGGGCTGTCGACTTTAAGAAATTCCCTACGACGACGGTGTGTCTCGATTATTTAACTCCGCTTACCGACCGCCCTGTAGTACTTGGTGGGCGCAGTTTGCCTCCAGTGAAAAATGGGGGAGTTTTATTAAGGAAGTATGCAAAATTGCTATCACGAGAAGCGCTGTTTTAGCTCAAAATGCACCACAAACCGTTTGGCTCTGCTCGGACTCGCTTAGAGAGCTTACAGCACTCCCACATCCAGACTCTGTAACTGTACTAAGCGTATGGGCCCCTGGGAAGGGGAGGGAAGGATGGAACTCGAAGGGCAAGAAAAAAGGAGGTATGGCAAGGGAAAGATAGTGAGAAAAACGGAATAAAGGATAGCGAAGAAGTGTAAAGTGAAAAAATAAGGCAAGTAAAGGGGAAAAGGAAAAGCATAGGAAACTTGAACTTTAGCCCGATTTAGACCCCTAAGCCGGCTTACCGTGAATTTTACGGCCGGCTTAGCATTTTCGCGGCTAAGGTCCCGGCTTAGCCCCAATTTTCGCGGCGACGGCAGCTTAGCATTTTCGCTACGTTTCTGTGGTTTCATGCAGTTTTTACACTTTTACTACGTTTTTGCATTTTGAAGTTTTTTTCATTTTCTGAACGTTTTCTATATTTAAAAAACGTTAGACGAAAATTCTATTAAGAACTTAATTCGAGAAACACTTTTGAAACCATCACAGAAACGAATTTATAGACCACATGCAGATTTCGGTTTTGTGGTAGTTTGCTCAGTTAATCTAGTGATATGACCACACGGTTGAATTGAAATCAAATAAAGTTTTCTCTCCTCTCTCTATTTCTCCAGTTCTGGAGCATTAGGTGTTATGCAAGAGGTTGAACAGATTAAGGCTAACGTTTTTTTTAATTCAACGTTTATGAACAGTTTTTCTGCCACGTCTTTAAGGACTTTTAACTTTTTTTCTGGGACGTTTTTTACATCTATGCAATGCATAACCGGCATATTTTGCAACGCATTATGCAGTGTGTAGTAAGTGTTGTGACATGTACATTGTAATTTGTAATACTGTGCGACTGATAGTAGAGAAATTTACGTTAGGGAAGTTATTGCTACGGCGGTTTGTGGTTTTTTTAGTGTTTACACTAACCGATATTAATAAAAAAAAATTTTCTCGGCTAGCCCCGATTTTCGCGGCGGCGGCGGCGGCGGCTAACTCGGCGGCTTAGGGGTCTAGCCCGATTTCGATTTTAGATTGGGGAGGGAAGCCCCTGCTTTACCCGCCCATCGCTGATGCTAACCAGCATCCCGAGACACTCCAGGGAACACACAGTGCAGGACGCTAGCGGTTAGTCGTCTCGTGTCCGCCAATGTCGTCATCGTCGCGACCATGCAGCAGCAGCAGCAGCACTAACGACTGGCTGTCTGTCCGCCGTTCACTTGGCGCCGGCGATAAAAGCATCTTTCCCAACTTAATTGCATCGGAGCGAGCGCCAGCCAGTGCGCCAGCGGTTGATGGGGCTCTGACAGGCGGATGGATGGATGGATGGACACTGGCTACCTGTGTGCGAGATCGTGTTGATTGACATAAACAGCGAGCCGAATGACCGTCGTTAAATCTGCTACGCTACAAGTTACAGTCAATACTGCAGCGAATGTGCACTTCATGCTAGTCTAATAAATATTTCTTCATCGTCGGGTTGCTGACGACACTATACAGTGTTAAGTGTTAACAAGAAAGCCGTCCTGTCGTGAGAAAGCCGTGCGATGCCGCAGTAGTTTAGATGAGATCGTCTGAGAAATAGAATGCACAGAGGCACCCAATGGCTACATATTTCTAGCTTGCAGTGCTAATGTGTGTAGTCTGTGTGAACTGTACACCATTAGCTTAGGATCGAAAGGTCACAGGTCAAGGTCATAATTATGAGTGCCATATAATTTGACTAAAGTACATGTCGCAATAGAACCTTTTTATTTTGATTTCAAAATTAGCCTATAGTTACTTGCAAATCGGTAATAATAAAAGCCGACTACGCCCGAAATCCAAAGTATTCCAAAACTTTAATTCAAACAATTGTTCTTCGCCAGTTAGTCATTTTTTTACATTGTGATCAATCATCATGCAAAGTTCTATCAAATATTTGCAGATTATCAAACAGAATTACAGAAAGCCTTTAAACTCAAAATCTATGTCAAGGAATTAAATATAGGCCTACTCCTGCATATGGTTTATAAAAAAGTGAAAATTGCTGCACACAGGAGACGACTTCAGATATGCTTGAAATATTGGAGGTTTTTGACGTCTTCGCTGTAACAGTGAAGCATTGCAGAACGTGCTGTATACATTATGCACGAACGTTATTGATGTGGTATGGAGTAACGCGGCGGGTGCTGCACTGCACTTCTTGCGGTAGACGTCTTACGTCTTACTGCAGATAACCGGACACCCGGACACGACGTGTTGCACTACAGCCTGAGATGGTTGCATTAAGCATTTTACAGTCGATCTAATGTACGAAGAATACATCATTCATCACCCGGAGGCCACGCGTCAGCACTGGCTGAAATATGATAATGGAATATGGCTATAGCTACCATTGTGACGCTATAAGCTTCGTGAAAAATATGATCAGTTCGCCGATTAAAGGGACTGCATGTTGAAGACGAAATCCGCATTTCAAAGCTGACAAGCAAAAGTATGACACTGTCTGGAATTAAATTTGGAATATTTTCTGGACAATTATTTTTCTCTGTTGGCGTTATCCAGATCCAGATTCTTGGTGGATTTCTAATCGTTGTTCTGCTGCCGGTCATCAAAATCTGCGATCTGCTAACCGCAGTCAGAGGTTCCGCCAGGCAGAGACGAGGACGCGCGTTCGGACACGGCGGTCTGTCGGCTGGGAATATTTTTCCGACATTATTTTGTAAAAACAGCACGCACTCTTCTGTACTTTTGGACTCTATTTCTAACGCTATTAGGCCTACTTCTCGTTCTACTAGCACCGTCGCCGAGCGTGTTCGGGGCTATTTGCAGTTGTAGTTGAAACGCAACACAATTACTTATTTTCTGACATATTTAATTTATTATTTCGTTTTATTTTTGTATTTTTGGACAAAGTCGTTGCTTTACCAGCTGGCTGGTCATTGGGTAAGCGTGCACTGACCAGCATAAAATCTCCCGCTGACTGAGCAAATGATGCGTGTGCGGGGGCAGAATAATGATACTCGTGTGTTATATGGGCGACTGAGTATATGTGCGGGCATTGTGAGGATATGTTCTACCTGCCTCCCTCCCACAGCCGCGGGCAAGGATCAGTTACCGCCCATGCAGACGTCCATCGATCGGGGTATCTACCTGCACGATGGATCGCTCATTTACGATCATTTTGTGGCCACGTCCTACAGCGCCGTGGCTGGAAAACTTCGCAGTAGAGATCTACCATTATGTGCGAGCTCGCAATGAATTAACTGCACACGAGAGGACACCTCGTTCCCGACGGATTTGACGCAGTGGCTCTTGATCGTATTGTGTTCGTGCCGTTATCTCCAACTAAGTGCTGCAATTAACTGCGCGTAATTTGTCGACGATCGAACAACGATTTAATTTGCTCCACGCGACAAGCCAACGGCTCTAAAAGGGCACACCACGCCGCACATCCTTGTCCACCGATCATTGCATTCAAAGTTCTATTTTCAGCTACAATCGCTGTCAGTTTTGTCATTTATGCCGAATATCCATTCATCTCATATTTTTGTCAGTCGCTGCAAGCAAAACCAAAATTTGGAATGATGCAATGTGTCAAAAACAATGCATTAGATTTTATGGTTAATGGATCCGAATCTGGACCCAATGAAGAGGTTTTTATTTCTTCGCATTTGAAACCAAACTTTTTGTTAGTGCTTATCCATCCGTAGAGTTTTGCGCTCGCTTGAGTAGCATATTAAACGAAAATACCAAACTATTTCACCTGGAGAACTGTTTCAGCGGCTAGCCAACTGTCTCATCCCACCTGGCTCTCTAAACGCCCAGTGACAGATTTGTCATCGACAAGTTGCAGTCTGCAGACTCTGCAGCCGCAGCTCAGAGCTACAAAACGACGACGTAAATATGTCATGCTGGACAGTAAGTAAGCACGGAGCGGTCCTCGGCGGTATTTTCTTTGATCTCAACGTCGACGCGTGCATTCAGACACCTGTATTGATCGGCTGTCGTCACAGAACCATACATGTATAAAACGAATGCAAAGGCAATTGCGACTAAATTACCATACTACGAATTAGGCGTATGATTATGCGCCTAATTATACATCATTTTATACGTTGTTTACTTATTTATTTACCTATGATACACAGGTAGCGATTTGGTTTATGTGGCAAGTGAATCTCGCGCATTGCTATACGTCGGGCAGCTCGGGCTCTGTTGTTACTCGGTTTCTCGGCGTACATGTAAACCTATACCCTTCAGGTCAACTTAGCCTTCTGTTCCTATGGGTATTTAAAATTCCCGCATAGATTGTCCGTTGCGTGAGAGCTAGTGTTTTTGAGTGCTTTGAGCGTACTGTAGAGGTTGATAGACATCCGGTGAACGTCTGCATGGGTCGATGCTTGGATGACCACGTAATACGGCGTTGTTTTGTTTCCGGTTCCGGTTAGACTGCAGTCTGCACGGCTGTGGTATATTGTTGCATAGGATACTGTTGTGTACTCATCACTTTATACCGTTCTGCGCTACCGTCTAACTCATGCATGCGCGCGTCGCCTCACCTGCGCTGAGCAGTAATTCTTCGTTTTCCCGTCTTTCCACTCTACCCTTTTTGTCCGCCGGTGAACAGTTTCTCGTGCAAATAAACACGCATTCCGCACTCACGCATCTGCTGTTACTTTGCTGCATGTACTGGTTCCGTACAAACAAGTCAGAATAGCACTTGTGACGTTATACGTCATTGATTTAGTAGAATACCAGGTAAGCGGCAGGCACATCAACCGCTGCGGAGCTCAGCCATCAAACCGGGTGCACAGGAACGAATAGTATTGACATAAAATATGCAGCTAAAGTATAGGAAACTAAAAAACATGCGTGTACAGGTGCACTGAGTGATAAAGACATAATGAAGTCAAAGTACAATGTATATTATGTGTGATCATTGATGAAGACAATAAGAATATCGTCAGCTGGGGGCCTGCACCTCGAAAGTCTAGCGAAAGATCCCCGTTTTTGGTTCCGCCAATGCGTTTGTACTGCAAGCTAATTTTTTCGGGGCGGAGTAGAGTTAATCGGCTCGCCTGCCGTTGATGTCGCTACTTCAAAAGCGATCGAAGCAGAAGAGAAACTACCTCGCCACCCAAAGTGTTTTGAGTTGACTCTTATTGCACGACTCCGCGTGCTGCGAATGTGGAAATTGTTAAGTCGTTGTACGGCGCTTATCTAACATGCGTCGAGTCCACCAGAAAAGAATTTGTCGAGTTTCGACATGCAGCCGAATTGGTGCTATTGGTTTCGAATGGTTTCGTATAGAGCAATGCGAATTGACTACACTGCCTTATCACCTCCGTTACAGCAGCTGGGTGGTGAATATAAACTAGACCAATACCAGAACGAACACGAATTGGATTTCTCACGTCACGTCTTTAGCAACGAAACATGGGAGTTGGCGATTATATATAGTACCGCAGTCTACCGTATTGAAGCCTCAACGACGTTCTAAAAATACAACGATTCGCTCGCTTGTCTAAACGCCGAGATCGTTAATTGAAAACTTCTTATGCATTGTAGGCTACCAAAATGACCACATTGTGTGATTGGGTGAATATTTTAAGTATTAAAGTTTGTCGTTTTCGGAAGATAGTTTGTGTTGAATAACGCAGATGTCAAAATGTCAAATGTCAAATGTAAATTTATATAGCGCATTGTCGTCAAAACCTCTAAAGCGCTGAACACACTAGTACTGTGAAAACAAAAACGTTTTTAGCTACTGTCTGAAAATGTTTCCAGAACATTCCGGATCACGTGGGTCATCAGGCAGTGAGTTCCAGACAGTTGGTCCAGCAGCAGATGTTAACGTGTTGCGCGTCATCTGCAAAGTTTTGAGACTGCATCGCCATCGCTGCCTGTATGCAAAAGACATCTTAAGATTGTTCTTTACCACAGGCTAGGCCTATTATGTGTACAACTTCGGCCGCGGAAGCACTGCTAACTGCTACACTGCCGATCAAGTTCGAAAGACTGACATTGGCTGGTGCCATGGCGTAGTTGGTAGCGCGTTTCGGCTGAAACGAAGTTACTCTACGCCGGGCCCGGTTAGTACTGCAATGGGTGACTGCCTGCGGGCAGGTAAACCATCTCGGTGCGAAGCCTGCAAGCAAGGTCGACTCAGCCTTCTACCCTCCGTGGGACGGTAAAATGAGTAGTAACTCATTCACATGAGTTACGGAAGGTGGGGACCTTGGTACAGCTGACTGGGGTTGCCTAGCCGGCCGCTGCG
>Ga0056128_1004960_pt1 | contig 16690 bp, 9 predicted proteins | sample WorMetLIZISLAND2_FD_71113 | JGI IMG/M metagenome (GOLD analysis project Ga0056128, IMG submission 71113) | Marine gutless worms symbiont microbial communities from Max Planck institute for Marine Microbiology, Germany - Olavius geniculatus... ... | reverse complement strand
CGGTGAAGTTTGGTCCAGTAACCTTGGAGATTTAGATTCTTAATGGTACCCACCGAAAGCGCATATTTCGGAAGACCATATTTCGGCCCCTAGGGGCTGCTGCACCCCCAAATTTTTACACGTGCTAGAGAATCACCAAGTCTTACTAGCGCACCCCCCCACCGGGGATGGGGCCCCCCTTACAACTTTTTTCAAAGGGGGTCAAAAATTGGCTTAAAATGCAATAAAGGAGCGCTTATAACTTCGTAGTTAAGGGGTGTAGCCCGCCGAAACTTTGGCACTTGACGTGGCTCTAGGTTGGGTTGTTAATGCAAGTACAACTTTTGGGGGCACCGCTCCCCTTAAAATTTGGGAGGGCAAAAAACGTAAAAAATTTAGTACATTTTGCAACAACTTTTGAGTTTGACTGCGAATATCTTTGGAACCGATGAAGATAGCAACCAAATCTAAACGGCATCGACGAGAACGATCTTTTTGGCGTTGAACAAAAAAAATTGTGAAATTCCGTCCACCACGAAAAGTTATAAGCGCTCATGTTGACCTACCCTAAGTCGACAATGCGCGTTAGGCGTATGCCAATGCATTTGAGTTCGGGGCACGTGACTTTGGTGCCGAGGAAATTTTACCCCCATTCCTAATTTCCCCCCAGTCGGACTTAGGGCGCCGGGCTGACTCACGTTGGGCTTTGCCCCAAATTTCTAGTTTTATTTATTCCTCACTTTATGATACAAATGAAATTTAGTTTCATACTTTTATCATGATTTTCAAATTTTTCATTCAACAAAAACGATTTGACATGGAGAATTGTTTATATGATTTTCTTCCTGGATTTCAAAATTGTCCAGTTTGCTTTGTACACAAAAACCTTAAAAGCCAGAGCTGTCAAATTAATGCATTAATTAACATGTTAATGCATTAATAAATCAACATGCTTTAAAAAAATTAATGCCCATGCGTAACTTTATTTAATTTGCATAATTTTTGAAGCAAAAGTTCCAATATTTCGTTAAACTGCAGTTATTTGACAATTGAATGAATTCAAGTAACCAAACTGTAGTTGCCGTTTCATCATTACTGTGAAGAAATATTATTTAGATGACAGGCTAATAGATTTCTATGCTAGCGATGACATCAGTTATTGTTGAAACTGTGTTGTTTGCTTTCGGACTTTTCTGTATTCTACAGGCAGAAGCGCCCCAAAAATCGAGGGGGTAACTTCCGCCTACTTTCTCGCGACGGGCCTGGGTGTGTTAATAATGCATTAATCAATGCGTTTAAAAAATTAACACAGTGTGTTAATGTGTTCAAAAAATTAACGCTTCTACAGCTCTATTAAAAACTTAAAAACGTTTTTGCAAAAAACCAGCTTTTTTCCGCCCTTGTATCTGCTGATGCTGTATTTTGCTCCATAAGTATTGTTCATATTGTAAAATGTTTTATTCCATTTGCCTCAGTTCTGTAGTGCATTTATTGCTGGCTTACCGAGTTTTGCTGCCTGTTTCAGATGAGCCTTGATCCGCCAATCAAACAGGGTCAGACCAGATATCACTTTCTCATCTTGCTCTTCAGCAAAGACACTGAGACTACACTCGAACTCTCGATATCTGAGTAAGATTTCTCACCTAGCTACTTTTTGTTGGCATGTTTCCTGCAGCATCGTGCGACGAGTTATATGGAATTTGTTGTACCTGTTGTTTCTGCATTTCTTACTATAATCTTGTTAAGTGTTTATTTCGTTTGAGACCAAGGTAAAAAAGATACCGGGACTGCAAGTACTTACGATTCATTTGATCTGAGATGGGATAAGTGATAGGTACGAGAATCGATGCTGTTTTGTGCCTTCGACGATGACATTATTCAGTTAACTGATGCAGTGTGTATTATGACAGCTTTTACAGTGGAAATGTTGTGGTGATTGCAGCGAGGATCTGGAGAGCAAATACTCAAACAAGCTGACGCGCGAGATGTCGGGTCCGGAGTATGAGATCATCAGTCGTATCATGAAAACACTTGTTAACAAGAAGATTACCGTTCCTGGTTCATTCATTGGGTCTGTCTGTCTGTTTGTCGGTTATGGTTAAAATGGTCAAATGGTATGCTCTTCATAGGAAAACCATCTCAGAGCTACGGATTGTCACCTGTCGTATGGGATCGCACAGTGTTACCTGCCAACTGTTACCCGCCTTAACCCTTGGCCGCCAGGCAGGTCGCTACTTGATTCACCTACCCTGTTAGGATGAAAGGCTTAGTTGACATTGGTGTCAGTTATATACAAAGGTAGTTTACTTGTTCTTAGACAGTCACCCATCTAAGTACTAACCACTTAATAGCACCCCTACCAGTAGTTGAACCATCGATCATGCACTCGGTAGTCTAGTTTTTTTACCGTTAACTTCCAATCCAAGCAACAGGATTGTATGTCTATCTCTGTACAAAATGGGACAAGCTAACTTTTGAACAGCGGATTAAAGGTTGGTTTGCAGTTCGTAATCAGTAACTCGGTCTAGCTCATTAATATGCAGCATGCTGTCCTTGCTGAGTGATTGGTCTGTTTACTGCATGTGATAAGCATTGTCCAATAATGGCTGTCGTTACTAAGCAATGAATGTAAAATAGTAGTTGTAGTTATCTACATGTGCAAGAAACCAGCCAATAAGACATTACTTTGTTGGTGTTGAGATTGTACACAAATTGAGACTAGCTTCTGTTACTTTTTACTTTCTTTCCAGGAAATTGTTTGGATTGTATCCTCACCTTACTACACTGAATCATGTGCAGATTAGTAAACTTATTAATAACACTGCCTGACTAGAGGATGGTGGCATTTCTACTATGGTGTAGCACCTTCTCTAAACAATTTAGCAGTTTGATACAATCCAGAATAGATTTGTGGGCTTTTGGCACAAAGACGTTAAGGTTTCTGATGCACTGAAGCATGCAGGTTTATTAGTTTGCCTAGAAATGATAGTTTTTTGGAGCGGACTTATATTTTACTGAATATGTTTATTTATTTATTAGTTTCACCAAAGTATCTCCGAGCTGCATCGGTCGATTGGCGTGAAATTCTGCACCGTGGTCAGTAATAGGCCAAGTTTTATAATGCAGACCCAAAATTGAGGAGCCCTCCCTGAAAAAAATTGTTGGGGCCAAAAACATGCAAAATTTGGCACGATTTTGGATGAGTTCAAACTTTGATGGTGAATATCTTTGGAGTGGAAAAAATATTTGAAATTAGAAGTACCTGATCGACCACAATCCTTCCTGTGTTCGGCGAAAAAAAAGTCTGGTGAACGTTAGTCTAGTAACCACTGATATCTGAAGGTGAAATTGTACCCACCCAAAGCATCCTTTTTGGAAGACCATATTTCGGTCCCTAAGGGGTGTTGCGCCTTAAAATTTTTACAAGCGCTAGAGAATGACCTAGTCTTGCCAATGCACCCCCATCAGGGATGGGGTCCCTCTTACAATTGTTTTCAAAGGGGAGTCCAAAATTTTCTTAAAGTGTAGTGTACTAGCTGCGAGCCATGTGACATGCTGCTAGATAGGGATGATAATGCAGGTACAACTTTTGGGGGGCACCGTTCCCTTAAAATTTGGGAGGGCAAAAAACATTTGAAATCGGTGCGATTTATGACAACTTTCGACTTTGACCACAAAAGTCTCTAGAACGGATGCAACTATCAACAAGCAGTGAACGATTTTATCTTCTACAATTCTTACTGCATTGAACAAAAAAAATTGGCAAACTTTGGTCTGCTAACAGCAAAGATTACTCGGCTAATGTTTACCCACCCTAAGTCAGCATTGCGCCTTTTGCATATGCTAATGCTAATGCATTGGAGTTTGGGCCACGTGACTTTGCTACCGAGGGAATGAACTTCCACCCCCTAAATTTTTCTCCAGTTGGATTAACGGTGCCAGGTGGACTCACGTTGGGCTTTGCCCCAAATTTCTAGTTTGATTTCTGTTGCCTATCTGAGTACTATACGGCGACTGCTGTAAACTGTCATGCAGGCATTCCGGTACACAGTCAATAGCATGTTCATACAAAGCAGTCACAGGTTACCTGTACCCGCTGGAGCGAGGCTTCATATTTGTTCACAAGCCACCAGTTCACATCCGGTTTGACGAGGTCGAGTCGGTCAACTTCGCACGCAGCGCCGGCAACACTCGGTCATTTGATTTTGACATCAGCACCGTCACTGGATCCACATATACCTTTAACAGCATTGAGAAGTGAGCTAATCTTTCTCTTAATTATTAGCAATAATCATGTTAATCTGTTAACTAGAAAGCAGTCAGAGCCCGCACACCTCCGCCAAGGCCATGTTGTTCGCCAGGTGGCAGTACCATATTCGGTTTGGCAGCAGTTTCTTTTATGCCCCATTGAAAGCAATGTTAACGAAAATTTCTAAGTGATCTAGAATCCAGGATTCCTTTTGGATCACCCCCAAAATTGAATCACTGGTAGTTTTTGCCATTCCCGACATTCCCAGAAAATTTCAGAAAGATCCGTCCATAACTTTTTGAGTTATCTTGCTGACACACAGACAAAGTCTGGCAAAAACATTACCTCCTTGGCAGAGGTAATAATAATAGTTTGCCAGCCTCTGACTGCATGACCTGAAGATCGTGCATGCTTTTGTATTGTTTAGTCAGTTTTAGGCTTTCTTGAGTGTGGAATACTGAGGGTCAAAATAATAATATTTGTAGCAATATACATTTTTTGCCATTGAGAAGTCAGCTCATTGTTGAGTACTCTTGATTTTCCAACAACTAGTCTGTTAGCAAATAGATTTTACTTGATCATCTGTTGCTGTTGATTGTCAAGTTCATCTGTATTTGTCTGTGAACATTGATTATTGATGTTCTCGAGAGAATGCAGATGCCAGACATTTTAGTCTGTTTGCAAGACTGGATAAAAACACTCAGTAATTTTGCTTGATGTATGTTAGCTGCATAACATATAAACTTTTTTATGCAAATGGCTTGTTTTAAGATGAATTATGTCGTTACTTTTTTGGTCTGCTCCTCACTGTTTAAATGTGCATGTCCCTAAACCAGCGGTTAATACTTTAAGTCATTTTGCTGAGTTGAGAACTTGGAGCATTGCTATGACTGTTTTCATTTCATTGAGGTTGCATCGTTTGCTGTGTTTTGTTTCAGAGATGAGTACGGCAAACTCTATGATTTTGTGACAATGAAGAAACTGCGAGTGAAGAACATTGGTGGAAAAATGGTATGTGGCTGTTTGTTACTGTCCATGGTGGTGACGATAGTATTGTTGTCAGCGATTTGTGGTGAAGTTTGTTTTGTTTTTGTTACCATGATAACTCCTGAACTGCTGCACTAAGTTTGCTGAAATTTTGCAAGTTTTTTACCTCAACAATTGCAAAGACTTTATTAAGCTATTCATTTTAGTTGCTGCAGGCTCAGTGTTTTTAGCATTGTGAGACTGTTCAGTGTGTTGTTGTGGCTAGGATGCGCTGGCAACGGTGTCGTACACCGATGACATGCTGCCGTCGGACGACGAGGACCAGGATGATGCATACATGCGCCGGATGAAAGCCGAGGGCAAGGAGCGAGATGACGACAACGCAATGATCATGGGTGAAGACGACGACGAAGACGATGAGTCAGGTATCATCTAGGATCGCTGTGAGCTTGATGATAGATGGTTCAGGGTTCAGTGGTATAGCTCTTTATAGGAAATCCATCTCAGAGCTATGGAGCGTCACCTGCCATATAGGATCCCACAGTGTTGTCGGCCTCTCGACTCAGGTGAATGTGCCCTGCTGCAATTCTAGCCAGACAGGCTGGTACATCATTTGTCAACCCCAGAGAGATGAAAGGCTGAGCTAATAATTCGACATTGGTGTTGGTTAGATTATTAGATGCCGAGGTGGCTTACCTATCTGTGGACAGTCACCCATCCGAGTACGCACAGCTGTTGCAACTCGACCGAGAGTTGCACAGCACGATCCAAGTCTTACCACCGGACCATTTTGCACTATCAGGCGCCTAGCTCGTGCTAGGATGTCATTGAAATTTTTATTCATTTTCATTTTATTCAGTTTTTTGTTGAATTGTGTAGCATCGTAGTGAATTTCAAGGTACAGAGATTTTTCGCGGAAGCCTGTTAATTATCAGCATTGCTTTGGGGCTATGCATATGTCTAGCATTCATAATAGTGGAATGCTGTAATATTTTACATGGTGCATCTTTTCTGCATTACTGTCTCATTGTGGTGTGCACAACATGGCCTTTAACTGCAGTGTGAAAAATAGGTAAATCTAAACGATATGTGTTGTTAGGAAGAGTCACTGGTTACTAGTCTGAAATTAGCTATAACTCGGTGCAGCTAGGGGCAGCCTTAGCCACTACTTATCACTAACCCTGATTCCTGTCTCTAATCTTTGCAATGTTTAGACTAGTGCCCCTTCGGAATAGTGAGCTGTCCTTTTTATGCGCGAAAGTAGCTACTGCTTTCAGCGCACCTTAGCCATGGCAATTCTGTCTGTCTGTCAAACGAGTGAATCAGTCAAAAACGGTGCAAGCTAGGATCACCAAATCTTCATCGTCGGCTGCCTGGAAGACTTTAGTTTCAGGAACCGTAAAGCTTTTCTGTAAATTCGAAGGTGGTCACCCTGAACGAGGGCGTAAATGAGAGGGGATGGGTGAAATTTGAGGTTTTTGGCCAATAAGTCGCTGCATCTCAGTAACGGTGCGAGATAGGGCCTAGGTTACTATTAATCTCTAGTAGGAAGTCATACACTGGCTCTCGATTCAAGGTCATTGAATTCGGCACTCGATTGGTGCCGAATTCAATGACCTTGAACACCAAAATAGGGGGTTTTATGGATTATTTTGGTGATTTCGGGCCGCGACACAAGTCTATATCATTCACAAAGTGGCGCCACACTACTATCGTTATGCGATCCAGAGAATTTGGTATTTGTAAATTAACTTAGCATGAACACCCCAATTTTCAGCTAAACTACTGAACCAGAACTGCTATAGGCTTTCGTGCATCTCGTGAGCATTAGCTCAAATTTTTTGTTACAAAGTGACTAGCCGTGCCCCACCGCGGTCAGCCACCTTGACGTGGTGGTGGGGCTCAGCACCGATGACCTGAAAGATTTCTAAAATCTGGAGGCGAGGACTGACTTAAGTGCTGACCAAATTCGTGTAGGCAGATTGCTACACGATACCAGTGCCCTATGCTGGTTTCGGCTTCACAGCCGATTACGGCTTTATAGCCGTTTACTTACGGTGTTACAGCCGTCTATCTACGGCTTCACAGCCGTTACGGCTTTATGGCCGCTACCTGTAACCTTCTGGTTACATTCCGGGACGCGCATTGGGCCGAGCTGATACGGCCTCAGTGCTGGGCAGGTGTAAGTGCCTGTCCACCCCGGAGGTAAGGTAAGGAAGGTAAGGTGACTAGCTGTGATGTCATCTGGATGATGATATTTGCTATGCAGATGAAGATTTCAAACCAGATGGCAGTGCAAGTGAGCCAGAGGATGAGTAAGTAACATCCGGATATTTCTTTAGTTACTCTATGTCATAGCAACGACAATCAACAGTATTACTTTCAGCATTGTTGCTAAGTTTTTCAGTTTTTTGTTGTTTTTTTTTGTTAACACAATAACTTGAGCTGATGAAATTTTGCATGAACAAGTTCCTCAACAACTGCAAAAAGCCTATTGAATTTTAAAGATCAAGGTCACAGGACCAGATTTTTGGATGCTTTACCTTGCAACATAGGGCTTTGCTGCTACTGGATGCTGCTACACAGGCCTAGGCTGCTAGCTGTTGGTCGACGCTGACATCATTGCTTTAAATATTGACAGTCTAGTTTTGAGTAATTTTGTGGGCAGACAGGCTAGTAGGCCGAGATTAAACCAAGAATGCACACTGGCCATTTTCCGTTGCTGGTGGCTTCTGTACAATGCATCAGATGCCAGGACTCTTGGCATCTGCCCCTATATACTACCATAATGGCACCAAAGAGATGGGAGAGTGCCCAGTCTTCTATTGTTTTGCTCATGACCAGCCTCTGAGGTAAATGTGGCCTGACCTCCAAATGACAGCTGATCCACATGGAGAGGATTATTGTGGTGACCTTTCCTCCAGAATGGGAATGAGAGAGTCAGCGATAGATAGAAATGTTATATTTTTCTTTGGCTGATGTGATAAAGATTGTTTTTCAGAGATGGGTTCGAAGCCAGCATTTTCTAGGCCATTGCCATAGCCAGTGGTCTTCAAGGCCAAAGCTGCTAAGTAAGGGAATAAATGAAGTAAGTGTGACAGTTTTATTATACTGTGCATCATAGCCAACTTGCTCTTATTCGAATCGTAATAAACCATAAAAATGCTGAGGATATATCATACCAAAGCCGAAACCTCATTGCACAGAGCACATTTATTGCAACTGACTAGAGGTCAAGGCCATGATTTTTTGTTGTCGAGATGTTCTCAAGGTAGAAGGCAGTCCTTGATGACTGACTCCATTGCTGTTGCTTGTGCCTGGGCAGGTATGACAGTAATCTCGAGTCCACGGAAGAGGAATCATCCGCAGAGTCCAAGTCCAAAGCTGGCAGCAGCAGCTCAGAGAGCGAAAGTGAAAGTGGCAGCGAAAAAGCCGCTGCGGAACGTCCAGCAAAGTCAAAGCCGAAGCCGAAGGAAGGAACAGAATCAAGTGACGTGAGTGATGTTTCCGAAAGTGAAAGTGAGGAGAAAAAGCCAGCCAAAAAGCACAAGGAGAAAGAGCCAAAGAAGAAGCGAAAGGTACGAAAGGAGATTTGGGATTTGTTTTACTGTCATCTTAATGCAAAGTCAGTTAAACCGTGCTGCGATAATGTTAGCATATATTATGCAAACATATACTTGTTGATCTACATCATTACAGTTTGTGTACCTGTCTTATTAATTCAGCAGCCAAATTCAAAAAACATCTTACGACAAAATTTGCGACAAAAATCTTACGATCACTTTTAGGTGTCATGGCATTCTAACATCATCCAATAAGAAAAACTGTTTTATATCAATTTATAAGACCTTTAATTCAATTATACTCGTAGTCTAGAAATGTCACATTTATACTATATCTGTTTTGCATGGTCTTTTTGCTGGATAAATTAATTAATGGATAAATAAACAGCACTTAGCATTGGCGATGGACCGTTGCTATGCCATAGCCATGTAAACACATATCTTGACAATGGACATAGAATAGAAAATAATACAGCGTAGTGTTGTGCGGTGCGACAAATGAATTAATAACAATGACTCAAAGATCGCAATACTTGATAGTACCACAATACTAAAATAAAACTGCATAGTCCATCGCTGTTCGTCGGTGATTGGTGCAGGCTGTTTTTCTTTCGTTGTAGGTTCTATACAACAATTTTATGTAGTAGCTACCATGCACTGTCAGTGCAGTAGAGCATGCCACGTCCAAGAAATGATTCAAATACTTCACCTCTCCCACCCTCGTACAGCTTTCAACAGGCCTATTGTCTCTAAAAACTAGCAAATATTAATAAACTATAAAAAGTTTTAAAAATTCAAAACATTCAGTAAATAAAAATATCTAAACAAATAAAGAAGTAAAGTAGCACCTATGTTAACACCATGTACTCAAAATTGTGTAGTCAGAATATTAAAAATTTCTAAATTAAAACATTATAAATTTAACTCTAAACGACCGCTTTTACTTACTGACTAGTAAGTGGCTTGCAGATGACCATAGTTACCATGACAACAAGATGCCTTCGTGAAGAAAGTTACGATCATTAAAGATAAATTTTTTGAGTTCATTTACGACATGTCGTAAGATAATCTTATGACATCTTAAATGATGAGTTATGGTAATTTTATGACATGTCTTACGACATGTCTTATGACAATGTTTGTGAATTTGGCTCCAGATAACCTTGGATGCTTGGAGTCTTAATACTTTGACAGTGCACTTTTTCCTTGGGCATTTTTAAAGGTTTTTGATTACACCTGTGATGCGGACATCATAACAGTAGCAAGAGACAGTGTGAAAACTAGTAGCTCAAAATGCATCTCTTTGTGCAGTCATTTCTGAATTGTTTTTTACTCTAGTAAGGGCTTATGACTGTTTTAGTTTCCAAGTTTAGATTCGGGGTGCAGCCCAGTGTGAGGCTGCTCAGTGCCATATGCCCAACTATGGAAATGATTTACGGGTTTAAAATTCCACTCCTAGCAACGCCACTTGGCGAATGCAATCACACTATTCTATGATCAGGGTTTCCTTGCATCCTTGAAAGTTGTGGAATTATTTTTCTGTAAATTCAAGGCCTTTAAGGTCCTTGAAAACAAGGTTACTCCTTGAAAGTCCTAGAATTTTTTTCAGAAAAATCTGGAAAAGTCTAATGAAACTACAAACATTAGGCATATTTGCATTATGCAGTCTAATTTCCCGTTTCTTTTAATTTTTTTCACTCGCTACACTTGCATGTCATGCTGCAGTTGTTACAGCTATGATTCATTAAATGATAAATACTGAAAGATAGCAACAATTTGCATGATGTGTGATGATATGAACAAATGTCAACACTTGATCCTTGAAAATTAATGTCAGCAGTCCTTGAAAGTCCTTGAAAAGTTCTTGAATTTTATTTCATGTTTACAGTCGGAACCCTGTATGATGCATTGCATGTGCAATGTTGATTTTGGCTGTCTCAAAATGAGCGAAAGTTCACCAATCAACCACACTCGGCTAGAAGCTACTATTCATATGACGTTCCTGCTAAGGGTAGGAGGCTGAGTGGCAGTGTGAGTGTGTTTGGGGTTGTTTCTGTTGGCAGACAAAGAAAGACGTTGATCCGGACAAACCGAAGAGGCCGCAGTCGGCGTACTTTTTGTGGATGAATGAGAACCGGTTAAAAATCAAAGAGGAATTCCCCGGAATCTCTGTGACGGAGCTGTCAAAGAAGGCTGGAGAAATGTGGAAAGGACTGTCGGACAAATCCGTGAGTTTCAAGACCAGTTATTTAAACTACCACACAGATAGTAGTCACAGATGTTAATGAATGAATGTGCTAGCTAGCTAATAGAAACTAACAACAAAGTCACTTTATCCCCACTTTCCATGTTTTTTTGTTTAAGGAGCCTGCTTCTCGAAGTTATGCCGCGGTAAGTTAGTTTTCAGAAAAAACTTTTGGGACTTAACACAATCTATACGCCCATTGTGTTACTGAAAAGTGAACAGTCTGGGTCACGTTACTGAAATGTCTGTGAATATTGCCAGAATTGTCGATAAAATCAGTCACATACGGTTGCTGTCATTTATTCATTTATTTGGCTTTTTCATCGGTATGAAGCATCTTATTTTTGGTACATTTTAATGCCTACATATCACCAGAGTTGAATTTTTGTGGAACGAAAAGATGCCCATACCGAGCACTGTACCTCATCGAATAGATATTAGTGCAGTGTTGCTTCAAAGTTATGTTGTTGAATGCTTAAATTTTACAAGGTAGAGAGCTAACAGATTTGATCAGCCGACTGACAGGTTTTGTTCCTGCATCACCTGCTGTGTATTAAATGTTGCAAAAGTGAACTAACTACTGTTGAAATCGGGCCATATGTCAGAAGTTGTCACAAATGGACCATTAGACCATGTTGTGTTTGTTTGGCTGGTGGCATAGAAATGGGAGGCGATGGCTAGCAAAGAGAAAGCGGCGTATGAACGGGCAATGGCAGAATGGAAGAGCAAGCCTGCTTCTTCCAAGCAGGCTAGGTATTTTTCTTAAATACTTTTATTTATAGATTTTTCATATTGCATTTTATTGTTCATTATTTATTATCAATATGTGGAGTTTCATTAGTCGTATTTTTGTTGCAATGCATGCTTGCTACTTCAGATTTGTGTGTTCTGGCGGCACAAGTGACTGCTTTTGACCGAATGACTGTGTATGAGAAATGCTTCTAGAATATTATGGTTAGCATTTAGCAGTTTGTTCTTTCAACTACAGTGTACCTGTGTAGATTTTCGTACGGTAACTTAGCTGAATGCTTAACTTTGCAGCTATTTTTTGGAACTTACAGAACTAAGTGAGAGTGATTTCTGGCTGTGAGAAGTGATCTGCATACTGGCGTTAAGGTTGAGCAACTAGAATTAGTGTATCTGCATTAAATGATGTGTCTGCATGCACATTGCGAATCAACCTGCAGATTGGCCCAGATCCAAGAAATTGCTTATTTCAATGACCACAGATCAGTATACGACAACGCAGGTCATTGCATGCAGACAGCCAAAGATCACTGCCGTAGCCTGTTGTCATCCCCCCCCCCAGCTGATCTGCTGTGATCTGCGGCGCCATAGATCGATCTGTGGTCACCGTCAGAGCAATTTCTGGCATATGCAGTTGACCTGTGGTGCCGTATGCTCGGCAGTTAATTAAGTAAGGAATTTCTGGGATCTGCAGTGTGTAGTTCGATTGTTAATAACTGTACCACTTGTGTCTGGATGACAGAAAAAGCATGATGCTTATGTCAAGTTAGTGCCCCCTCTGCTTAAACCATTCAGTTTTAGATGCCATTTGGCAAGTACACCTGTGGGGTTCATGGACACATTGTGACCCTGACCCCACAGGAAAAGGGTAGATTTGGGGGGGTCGCACCGTGCAGCCAAAACATGCAATCGCAAATTGCTGCTGCCATCTATTGATTACAAATAAGGAGTTGGGTGAATAGAAATGAGGTGATTTTTTCTGTTTGTTGCCAGATTACTTTGGCCATTGTTTGTGATCGTAGTAGCCCTGACAAGCCCAAGAAAGAGAAGAAGGAGAGGAAGGAAAGGTCGCCAGCAAAAAAGCCGAAGAAGTCCGGCGAGACTACGGCTGGGTCCGGTGATGGGTACAAGAGCAAAGAGTTTATTTCAGACAACGAGGGAAGCAGCTCATCAAACTCCGAGGACGACAAGCCACTGAAGCGCAAGGACAACAAGAAGGACTCGGACAGTGATGTTGGCGAGGTACTGATAATATTAGGATTTTTTAATGCCGGTGGCTCAGTGGTTAGGGCATTGTATTTGTGACCGAGAGGTTACTAGTTCATCTCCCGGCCAGTTCGCTACCAAGTATCAACTCTGGGCAAGTTGTTCACACCTACGTTCCTGTGTAGGTGCAAGCGGTTTAGAGGTTGGTGTCGACTCATAACTTTCAGGTCACAGTTCGATTCTCACTGCCGATCATTTGCAAGCAACCTTGAGCAAGTTGCTTAGGTCAACACAGCTTTCTACCCTTAGTGGGATGGTAAATGAGCGGTAGCTTACGGGCTACAGGGTAGAGGCCTAATGAAGTTGCTGGACCTTTACCTTGACCTTTAACTGCCTTAGATTAAGTGTTTCACCATTATATCATCATACATGTCTTACTCCTGTTTCAACTTCTTGCTTTAATTACCACCGTTTGTTTAATCCTGTGTCTAAATAGAAGATTAGTAGTTAGTACTGTGACTCTAGCAGGAGTCGGAGAGCAAATTTGCTGGGGTAGATAATATGATGAAGATTTCTCTCTCACTGTATGGGCATTGCTAGGTTTTTCTACTGTGGTATGTCTTTCTTTTCTTCTGAATAGCTTAGCTTGTTTTCACCGAAGCATAATAAGCTCTAGATCATGATGAAACATGCTTATTTTTTGACTGTGATTGACAGTGTGTTCTGCATGTATACGATAAATAGATTTGAAACACATCATATGTTATACCGGAGTGAGATTATGAATGGTTATAGAACTCCAGTCATTGTGTTGAGAGGTAAGAGGTCGACATAGGTGTCGAAAATATTGCTCCTATCATTTTTCGTTAGCCAGCTAATTATTGTTTGGAGCGTGGTTGTGATAAATGTCTGGATATGCATTTTCTGCAGCTGCCAGAAGAGGAAGATATACTAAGCACACCGCCATCATCAGCTAAAGGCAACAGTGATTCTGACTGAAGGATGTTGACGCTGCAGTTGCTGCTGTTGTATTTAAGTTGCACTGACACTGGCAGAATGCGGAGTTGTTCACTGTTGTGATTTGTTCGCCAAATAACTGCAGTCGATAGCACCGGAAGCTGTAGGCATTTCATTTTGGAATCATGACGTCTAAAATTTATGCAGGTTGGACTTGCTCATACCCTTTACCCCTCTTTAAAATTGCATGTTTTCGCACTCAGCAAACAGTTTCAGAGTACCGAGGAATGCTTTAATAACATAACTTGAAAACAGTTCGTTTTTTATACACTGAAATATATATTAGTTATTTGTGATTTTATTTAGTGGTGGTGAATCCAAGAAACATAGATGACCATCCAAAAAGTCGAAGATATTGTATATTGGTAATTTGTGTCTGTAAATTTTGCAGCATTTTTCCTCAATGCGATTGCCTGTGTCAGTATCAGAGTTTATTTTCGAGTGTTATGTGAGCTTTTGTTGCATGCCACCGTCCATTGCATTATGAGCTATCTTGCTGAGTATTGTCAGTGAGTAGTGGTAATAGTACGAAGTGTATTCAATGCAACACTTCAGCATACTGGTAGAAATGTGAAATTTGGCTCACGCCACTATTGTGATAAACCGCTGACTCGTTCTGCATGAAATTTGTAGCACATTTTTTTGCATCAATTGACAAACCAGATGCTGGTTCTGTTGTATGCTCTTTTCAGTATAAGCCCGGGGCTTAATAATAAAGTTTGCTATTAATTTTCTTAATGTCATTGGCGTCGTTGGGTACAAAAATAAGCAAGGCAGGAAGATTTTCCGACAATCTGCAAATTTACAACAGAATTCCAACCGACAGAGTGCTCAAAATTTTCCTCAGTTCGATTTTTGCTCATTTATTATGTCTCCTGTGTCAACTAATTGCACTGTTGGCATTGCTGTTAGTTGTGTGCATTTCACTGGTTGCATTTTGACATTTTCAGTATTACTCAGCATTTTTTGCTGTCACACGACTTCTTGGACTATTCAGCTCTGTACGAAATTGTCTTCATTTGCTGGGTCCAAAAATTTGTGGAGCTTAGACATTCCATATTTTTGTTGTGTCTAGCAATTATCGTGTTTGCATAGCGGCTAGGAACCTGACTTTTTGACTCAGTTTGAACATGCTGAATTCGATTATCTCAGTTTCCAAACCCAATTTTGAGTTTTGGCTCTTTATATTACCATTACCATCACTACCATTATGTTAATTACATAAGCACACATATAATGAAATTCTTACAATTTTAGATTCTCGTGTTTTGTGTTTCTGTAAAGGTTAAACTTTCTGTTTCTTTATTGTAAAGATTAAACTTACCATACCATTACTATGTGTTTGCGTGCATTCTGCCTGGAAAGGCCATTCCCGAATTGACCTACACTGTATCGCGCGGGACGTTAAACCCTAGTCACTCACTCACTCACCCCCTCTAATTTTTACGGTCAGAATTTACAATTTACTTTGCTCTCCGAAACACTGATTGTCCAGCATTTAATGACTAGTAACAGTAGTAATGATAATGCAGCATTTTTATAGCACCATAGAGTCCAAACTCTGGAGGTGCAGAAATGCTTGGGCTGCATTATATCGAATTGGAAAATTTTTTGCCCTCGATTGCATGATCATGCATGTCATTTGATGCACACCTTTGTATGTTTCGCTGTTGTCTGTTTTTAATCCACCAACACAGGATTATCGGTGTTGTGGTAATTAATTTTTGTTTGAGCGAACAACTTCCCCTGCTTTTCTTTCCCCTCTTTTGAAGTATGCCCTCTAATCGACATAGGACATTTGGGGGAGTACTGTGAACTCCATCAGTAGGGTCCAGGGTGAAGCCCTGGCTGCAAAATGTGTTTTAGATCATTTTTGTCCCTCCCTTACCCCCTCCTGGAAACCACATGGTGACAACATTATTTTTTACTCTTAGATGTCCAAAGTGATGGGTTAGACTTTTCGTGCCTGTGCAGGTCCATTTGAGGAAATGCTGTTTTATCATCTTTTCCCCATTGTGATATTAGGAGGAATGGCTCCCTCCCCAAAATATTTGGGGGTATGGGATTTTCCCTTGACTACACCACTGAGCCAAGCATTGTCATCTCATGGCATATCTTGTTGAACGTTATGATGGAACTTTGTCATAGCCAGCACTGTATGCATTTGTACAGAATAAAGTTGAGAAACATTGTGACCACGCTGTGTTTTGAATTTTCATCATTAGTGACTATGATTTTGCTGACATATTAGGCATACTTCTCTATGTAAAGCTGTTTAAACTTTAAAACTGCAGGTTGCTTATTCTTTATTTGTAAAAGTCCTGGGTGAATAACAGTAATTATTATTGTGAGAACCGAAAACTTACTTGTTTTTGCATTTCATGGTGAACTGCACAAACTCTTTACTGTAAGCCTCTGCTGACAAATCTGTTTTTTTTTAACCATTCACAGCTGTATTCTTTCAAAGCGACAGCACATTGCCGGGTAAAACACGATGCCCAGCTGTCGCTAGGGTAAGCTGACTGTACCGTTTATATCCGAAGGCTAGCATCTGACTTCCAGTTGTGGAAAGAAATCAGTATCAGTATCAGTAATGGAGATAAACGGATGCAGGCACTAAAAGTCCCTCTATATCCGTATCATGATGTAATAAATTATACTAATAATCTAATCACTTTTTTCGACATACTCCGATCT
>Ga0056128_1004957_pt1 | contig 16701 bp, 6 predicted proteins | sample WorMetLIZISLAND2_FD_71113 | JGI IMG/M metagenome (GOLD analysis project Ga0056128, IMG submission 71113) | Marine gutless worms symbiont microbial communities from Max Planck institute for Marine Microbiology, Germany - Olavius geniculatus... ... | reverse complement strand
TCTCTCTAGATCCGCGATGAACACAGTGGGTGATATTGGATCTCCTTGTCTTGTACCCCTGCTGGTTGCAAACCAGCTTCCTTCTTGCCCACATACTCTCACTGCTGCCTGAGCATTTTGCCTGCTACATGTAATCAGATAATCCTAAAATATCGTCAAACCGACCTCCTGCATAAAACGATCACAGTCGTCACCGGAGCAGACGCCCTGCTGTCGATAGTACTCTGTGATATCTTCCACCGACGAGGCTAGCCGATCTAAACGACATAAATGAATGAACGTTTATTAGTGTTGCAACCGAAAAACTGGGGCTGCGAAAATACATACAATGCAGTACAATCCAAATTCCCATATCACAATTCCCACAACCCTTCACAAAAAACATTTACTCATTTCTAAATGTAGTAAGAAATATATGTAAATTATATAACACATATTCTATGTTTCTCTGTATTTAGAGACAAGCACGTTTTTCGGGAAGAAGTGTGAGAAATGTGATAAACAAAATACAAAACTCAACAATAAAGAAACTTCTATTACAACACAACTGCAGTATATAACATTAACAAAGCCAGTATGTGTCCTCTATTCAGTAATTAAACCTTCGAACTATAAAACATAATTAAATTTCCTTAAGAGTGTCTGAATAATGAGTGACATCTAGTGTGATCTGCTCACCTGGATCTGAAGACAAGTCGCCCACTCCGAGTGTGTCTGACAATGGACCATCTACCACCGGGCCATGGTCTTCAACTGGCTCAACTGCATCGCAACATAATAATTATTATTAATATAAGAAACTCGTAGGTCAGCTGTCGGCCAGTTGATTGGCCGTTAGCTGCTAGTGATGTCTTTCCTGTAGACAGCTAGCCGCAGACGCAGAGATACAGACAGCCACAGACACGGTGTCCGACAACAAGTATCACTTACAGCAGTCACGAGCCAATATGAATCATTAGGCCAATTGCCGAATTCAGTCCTGAAAATTAATATACACACCAATGAAAGATGGGAAGTCAATTAAGCAGAATAAATATGGCTAAAATGTCTCTAGCTATCTCTTGAAAGCAAATTTGCAGTTACTCTCTAAAACATTTGCTGTTCCAGTTGACAAATGCAGAGAATGAGAAAGATGGTGCAATATTCACATAATAAAAAATATTCAAATGCTTACCTAGCCGAACACTAGTACAGGCAGAATACTGGTGGCCAGCTTACCTTCACATAGTCTGGGGGCTGAGCAGTGTTCAGTCTGACTGGAAGTGAGTGGTGGAACTGACTTAGCATTAGCACAGGACGTCGTCGGTAAAGCCTGGCTAGTAGCAGCTGAAGCAGCAGCAGCAGCAATATGTCTAGTGTCCAGTGCCTGACCGCACTCCCCACGACGATCAAGATAACACGATTCCACACCAGCGTTCTGTTAACACAGTCAGTTAAGAAAAATGGACGGACTTTTACTTGCTGTTCCTTGAATTGTGCCAGAAGTTTTGATGATACTTGGCACCAAGTCATCAGTACACCATCAAGAAGAACAAGTTGAGGAAAGCTTTAAGCATTAGCGCTCATTCAAACTGAAACTCACTTTCATATAGCTGCAAATCTGCTAAATTTCTCAGCATTTCTAAGTGCAGTTTAAAAAATGAACAACAGTAAACGTAAACACTCAGCCTAGTCTCTGCCATTATGCTTCTAAGATACATTATCGTCGTTATGTGATATATGGCGTTACATAGATGAGTTCTAACTGATTAGTCTTAACAGGTGACTAATTATTAAAATGCAAGCATGTACGGTTAATGCATTATACTACATACAATAACTGATAACAGGGGAATTTAAACAAAAAAGAAACACAGATACTCAATAAGATAAGTGAGAACGTATATCCCTAGTTATATTGTCTGTTATGCTGTGATAATGGTCGAGAGTGATACAGTGATACAACGCTGACCTTTGTGCATATGAAGACGGCCTCACGGCACTTGGCAGTGGCCTTTGAGCAAGTTGGCTGAGTCAGGGCAGACGAAGATTCGGCAACTGGGGTGCCATTGGGAACAGTGCGGTGAAACTTCTCAAAGCAGGCAATTATGCGCAGCGATGAATATGCATCGGCGTGCTCGGGATTCTGTGCCAACGCTTGTCCGTAGTGACGTACAGACCCGGAAAAATTACTGTTGGCCGCCAGCAGGTTGCCCATGAAGAAATGTATCTCCGGCTACGTTATCATACACAATGCCATCTGTGCACATAAACTTACAACAATATTCAAGACACGTCGGGCAACTGTTAGCGAACTGCTTCGTAGCACCGACAGTGATTGCAACCATAGAATGCATGGCCCAATAATTTGGTACTACCAGATATCGACCACATACCTACCCGTAAACATGTTTGCTCAATATCAGTAGGCTGGTAGTATCCAGTGATACAGAATAACAACATCACCACTGATCACCTCTGTTCATGCTGCTATTTAAAACAAGAATCTTAGCTGTTGTTAGAGTGGGGCCGACCATTCTGGTTGTCACTGACCTTCAAGGTCATCCAAGGTCGATAATTTCATTTCATCTGAAAAGGTGTGCACCACTTTCTATTAGTGATTAACAGTAACCTAGGCCGTATCTCTCACAGTTTCCGCGATATGGCCAGCTTCCGTTAGCACTATGATGCTTCAAGGTGATTGATTTGTATGTCATTTGGAAGCCAGAATGCGACTTCCTATTAATGATCAATAGCAATCTAGGCCTTATCTTGCACAGTTTAGCCACAATACATCCGTTACAGATAGACGACAGATGGATGACAACCACGACAAAGGGCCGACCTTTAAGCTTGCAGTTTAGCAGTCAGCCCAACAACAAAACTAACATCTGCTTTGTACGCAGCAATTACAAGCACCTTAAATATGACATACCGGTTCCAACCTATTTCACAAATTCAGTAGCAGTCATTTTCCACTGACAAACTTCACTCATTTGTACACCAAAATGAAAACAAACATCTTTATGCACTTCAACAGCAGATGAACTATTCTCCATGTGTGCCAGATGATGACACAATACATCACTGTTTTACATATTGCCTCAGCATCACATAACAGTTAGAAAGTAGTGAAAACTGGCTCTGAATGTGGCTTGTAATCAAACAGCATGCAACTGCTGCTGCCATTGCTTGTAGAACTACAACCTCTACATCGTTGATGGTGAGTGCCTTGCCGACAACAGCTATAGCATCATGAACATGGCTGGCGTGGTACAAAATGTAACTACTACTATTACAACAACAACAACAATAACACCAATAACAATAACAACAACAACTACTACTACTACTACCAATACAACCTCCACGTCGTTGATAGCAAGTGCCAAGCTGACAATGGCGATGGCATCATAAACATGGCTGGAATGGTACAAGATGTTAAAATCACAACAACAACTACTACTAAGTAAAACAAGTACTACTGCAACAACTACGACTACTATCACTACCACTACTATTATAACCTCCACGTCGTTGATGGTGAGTGCCTCACTGACAACAGCTATAGCATCGTGCAGGTGGCCGGCTCGGTACAAAATGTTAGCCAGATTCAGCAGCGGCACGTCGCGGTACTGATCAGGTACAAAATGCAGCGCACGGCGTAAACACTCCACAGCATTGGAACCGTGACCAACCACTCGCCAGTACAAAGCTGCCAGGTTGTACAGTACCCAACTAGGACCGATTTTCTACCAGCACACATTCAAGCAAACTTGACAAATCATTCATGCTGAGCACTTTAAGAAGAGATAGATAGATACACTGTGGCCCAAATTTAAAATACGAAACAAGTCAAAAATTTCAGAACATTAATTTCAGCTTATCAACAAATAAATCCACTTAATGATGTTTTATACCACCTACAACATGGACAAATTTGCAGTATTTAAACGACTAAAGAACCATTGGTTAATTTTACAATCTGTGTTTTATTTGTTACAACAGCCTATTCTCATGCTACTGGTATTCTTAACTTCTTAACAAATCTACTTAACGATGTTTTAAACCTACAAAATGAACAAATTTGCAGTATTTAAATGACTATCAAGAACCATTTTTAAATTCTACAGTCTATGCTCTATTTGTTACAACTGGTTATTCTCGTGCAGCAATTCTACTAGACTGCAAATCGATGCATAAAATGTCAAATTAATTAACGCAACAATGTTAAATCAATAAACATCTTATTTAACATGAACCGATGCACTATTGGATGTTGCCTTTCTCTCTGTTCCTCCAACCATCATCTGTGCCACACAAACTCTTAACTCAAAAAAAAACAAAAAAGCAATAGAAAAACAAAAAGAATTGGCACAAACGTTCAGTAAAACAGGAGTAGCCAGTGCCCTAATTCTCAGTTCAAAAATGTCGGTAAATGCGGAAGGCAGCACAATATGACAGCACTGGGGCAACATACTTTTTAGCTGACCGTACTTAAGTAACGGTCGAGGTATTGGCATTGTTGAAGTTGGCCATCCGGCCGTCCGTAACAGATGTATTGTGGCTAAGTGTTAACTTGTAGGGTAAAAATGTACACAAATAATTAGCCCTGCATCTTAAACCAAGGCATGCAAAACTTTATTGACATAGTGGGAAAACTTTTTACACGAATAATTAGCCATGTGTGGGCATGCAAAATTTCAGCCATCTAGTGCAACGGGAACATTTTCAAATTAAGGGTTGAATGAAAAGGGAAGTTAAAAATTCAATGGAAAACTGGCCATATCTCAAAAATGGTGAGAGATATGGCTGAGGTTACCATTGGTCGCTAATAGGAAGTGACATAAGCCCTTTCAGAAGAAATGTAAATCACTGACCTTGGATGACCTTGAATCTCATTGACAACCAGTAAGGTTGGCTATCCTAGCTACAGCTAGGCTTCTAGTTCTACAGTATGACATCGCAAAAAGTTGTAGTACTTAGCTTCATACCCGCTTCAAAGCTGTCACTATTCGCTGCCCAATCTCGTCCTGTGTTACACTCGATTCCTCCCAGCCTTCAACGGACGACAGCAGGATCTGGCACACACAAAGACCACACACAATGATTTCATGTGACCCCCAGATAGAAGAGAGCATGTGCTGAAATAACTCTTATAAATGTCCATTCGAGCAGATTGCTTGATTTGCTGCCTGAATAGTGGACACCACCAAGATGAGATTTCAGATTTCAATAACTATATTTTTAGTACTTCAAAAGATAAGTTGTTATAACCTTAACAGAAGTATTAATGTACTTGGCTACTTTTAGAAACTACTTTTCACTATAGCATAGCGGAATTTGACAACAGCAGCTTATTTGGTCAAGACAGAAACATCTTTCACTGTATAATTCACCTTTTATTTGTAAATGTTTGCTGACTGAATAGTTACTGTGGGTCATGTCAGTACTGCGTGCAGAACAATCTAACTGTGAAAGGAGTTTTGTCATGCATCAGTAATCAGGAATGAATGAAAATGCACCTATCAGAGTCCAAGCTAAAAGCTAAGAAAACAGCAACTCAAACTTAAAATGACACCTGTTTCATCTTTGCTTCGGGGATTTTCTGCAACAACTTTTGTCGACTCTTCACAGCCTTGAGGTGGTCAGCCGAACGTCGACCCTCGGGAATGTCAGACAGACTGGTACAGACTGGCGGATACCATGGGAACGGATGTTGTTGACCAACGGCTAGGCCTTGTGCACTTCCGAGCAATGGATAAATCCTGGTGCACAGTAACAAAGCACAATATCATAATGTGCCAAATTTATCAAAAAGCAGTCAGTCAAAGCAGTAGCGACTACTGCTGGGTGCACTGTTAAAAGTTAGTTAACCGTTCACGAGACAGACAGGAAACAAACTTCTGAAGACATGAGTTTTGGGATGATGACAAAATGCAGCTCCAGCAATTCAGCAAATGTTAATACTCAACAGGTCACTCTGATTAGTGGCTCAGTTTTCCGCGGGCCACAGAATTTTGAGCCAAGCTGCGGAATTTTGATATTTCCACAGAATTCTGCAGAAACTGAGAAATGACCGATGATTACTATGATCATCGGCTTGATAACATAATTAGACTACGTCACGAAGAAAAAATCAAACTAAACTGCTTAAAACTGTGTCCCTACTAATAATTATTGTCATAATATGGCACAATTGTATAAATAAACGTAATGCGACTAATTGGCAAATTGCATTTTTGAAAAAAAGATCAATAATTTGCTTTGTATGTTGCAAGCATAACCAAGCACAATGTCAGCCTTTAAAAACTGAACTTTCTTAACAGAATAGAGTTCAGTTTACTCAAAACAGAAGGCTGTGGTATGCCGCAAAATTTGGACAATTTTGCCGCAGTGAGCTGCGGAATTTCGTTTACTGGCTCACAGAATTTGGCAAAATTTTCCGCGAAAAACTGAGGGCCCTACCGATTAGTCAGTCCTCTCAAACACACAATGGCCAGAAATCCAAGTTTCCCTGACTTTGAGTTCACGCTCTTAAAATATATTCAACCTTTCACCATTCATACTTAACACCACAGGTAAGACCGAGCGACCATTTTAGCATACATTTTCTCAACAGTGGCACTATGCACTAAATAGTGAATACTGTGGAATCCTGACGTTTTTCTGCCACAATGTCAGTACATACACCGTGTCCGGAAAAAAGAGTCTACAGTATTTTCAACATATCTTTGACAAACTTAAATCTATTTTAATAATTCTTGGCATGAGCCATCCCGAATATTCACTTGATCAAACTGTCGAGATATTTTCTCTTTATATTGCCACGTCACTACAAAGAGCTGACGTGATTATGACGTCATTGAAAATGCTGTTTTTATTGTATCCGAGTCCGAGGTGAAAAACGCTAAGAGTGTTTCGGTTAATAACTTTAACAAATTTGAACATATGTTTACAATTTTTGGTAGGCAACATTCAAAAAGTAACCCGCAACTGACAGTGTACTGATAGTCCACTTTGTCCGAATACTGATGCCACTTTACTGTGCAAAATAAAACACTCTTTGTATTCTTACTTTTCTCCATACCAAAATAAACACAAATGCAGAAAAAATAGTCTTTTTGCCTGTAGCTGCCTTAGTTGTCAGCAACAGTGACAAAACTTGCTATTAACCAACTTTTGAGTCAACAACTTTTTTACAAATGTACGCTAATGCATGCTGCAGAAATGACGCTGGTCACTGATAAAATAACAGCTGCTGTACAACGACGTTCCAATTGTGCACATGACGACCACACTTAACATAGCAAAAATCAAGATTAGGTTTAAAAATTTTTTATAAAAAGTAACTTATTTCTATGCCAACAATGTCTTAAGCTTTTTACTGTAATTTTCTTTCATTAGTTTTCCCGTTTTCATATTGCAGACGCTCATTATGACCTTATCTTTCCACGAAAATGGCATTTTCCATGACGGCACGATTACGTTAGCTATACTCTAGCTATACAGTAAGAAATAAATTTCGAAAAATAAGTTTTTTTTAGATGTTTTCAGTAAAGCATATCATCATGATAATGTGTGCCAAAAATTACAAAAGTAAATTTACATTTGTTGAAGTTATTCAGGAAAAAGTGTAGACTCTTTTTTTCTGAACACAGTGTATATGAATGACATGCAACACTATAACAGTATGAAAAAGAAATGCAATGCAAACAAAATACCTGGTACACAGTCTCACATATTACATCATTGCTATGCAAAGTTGACAACAAAGGGGTTTTCCTGATAATTTTTTAAACTAACATTCCCCAACCTTACGTCAATGACAAAATCCGTGCTATTTTCATATATTTGCCAAACATAAGGTCAGTAGTCACTCTAGTGACAGGAAAACAAAACTATATACTAATATTATCAGAAATACTCACTCAAAGCCTTTGTTTTCTGGTGGCAAATACGTCGTCGGAAACTCATTACCCATCGGAAACTTCTTGGCATGTTCGTCACATTCTTCCCTTGATGGCCAATTTGATGTCATAAACAAAGGCTGGTTTGGTCCCTGATGAACACGGCACAGCAATGAAATTTAGAATCTATCGTTATCCATGAATTGCAAACGCATCCTTAACAAAACAGTAAATTAATAAAATAGACAACTTATCTAGTGGACCCTACAAATCATTAAGTTCATGCATACCTGGTACTTGTATGTAATGATAACATAATCATTAACATTATCATTAAACTAGAAATACGTTCTGCGGAATGAGGCATCTGTCCGATTGCAATGCTATATAGCCTAGCACCTGTGTATAAGGAAGGTAGGTGCAAACAGGGCAGAATTATCTTTCTCAGGGGACCAAGTTATACCGCTTTGAAGTCCCCATAGGCCATAATGCAAATTTATACAAATTTGGGGTAGAATAGGGGAAGGAGTTATCAGATTTTTATCCCAAACAAACTCCATCTTACTTTTTGGGCCCCAAATCACTGTGCAAAATTTCATCAAAAATGTGGCCATAGGAGTGTTTACAGACAGACTGACAGAATGATATAAGTGATTTTATAATCTGTTCCATGCTATGCTATAGCAATGGGACAGCTAACTATGTTCGGTCTTGTTTTAGCTCAATGCTAACTGGAAGCTAATAGCCAAGTCCACTCTGAGTGTTACAAGGTTGTGGTTTCATACATTTGCATGGGGCAAGGCGAGAGATGGGGCAGATATGATCTTCTATGCCTCAGCTTTTTCGGCAGCCTTTCCAGTCAACCTCTACTAACAGTCACAATTTGCTTAATATTATGTGACATTTTATACATCACTAAAATGGATTTTAGAAGAGGACATCAGAACTGTGTGCTATAAATTTTTTGTAAGAAAATAAGTCAGTAAAACATTAATCTATACAGCACATAAGGTTAAATAATCCGTTTTTGTCTCCTGTCTGAAGTTAAAACATATTTTAAGTATTTTTATTGCAGAAATGCACTAACTAATCAGATAAACAACAAATAAAACACGAAAACTGAGAAAAATGCAGGTAATTATAATCTTCAGCATCAACAGCAATACTGGGGAGCTAATTTGTCGGCATTATCCGATACATTCCAGAACCTGAAAAACCTGACATGTCACGGGTAAGGTAATGTGTAGTATGTCAGAAAATGCTTTTGATGCTTAGGAACAGATATATAAATTAGACTTTGTGATATCGATGCAAGACAAAAAAATAATTCTAAAAAACCGTAGGAGGGGTCGTTTTGACCCCCTCCTTAGGTGTAAGAGGCATATGAAGTAGATAAAGATGAAAGCTGTGGGAATATGGACATAATGCTATATCACCAGGAAGTAAGGCTAGCCAGCCATGTCCATAGGCCATCCAACCCTTCACAAGACTGAGGCACAGTGCATTTAGTGCCATCATGGACAGGGTGACACCACATTTTCTCCGAGTTGAAAATAATCCCACAATGCACCTCTGTAGGCAGAACTTTCTTCTCCGTGTACAGAGCCGGTCGAACTGGCTTCATGTAGTCCATAGCTTCTGTTTTCACCGATGCTGCTGCCACCTATACGTAGTCCAGCTGTGATTATTCAACCATTTTAATTTAGCCTACATAGCCTATAAAACTTTCAATAAATAGCTCTGAATAAATAAAAAAACAATTAAAAAACCAGTGAACACCAACAACAATGTCAGTGTGACAAGAGATAATGCCAGCATATTTTAGTTTACTGTACATACATAATGTCAAACTGATTAATGCGACATTGTTGAATTGATAAACATTAAATTTAATGTGACAAAGTCAAATTACCGTACCAAATATTGCTACACACAATGTAATATATCTTTCAATCAGTTCTTGACACAGGCCTCAAATTTCAACCCACTGCAATTGCTGCTGTTCAAAATGAGGCTGTCAAGCAGCTTAATTAGTTAGTGGTCAATGCAAACGCACGAGGAAAAATCTATTCTTGGATCCGCGCTTGTCAACAAAGGCAACAATTTCTAGAAAAATTTTCATGTGACTTTCAACTATAGATGAGATCAGACACAATCAAAACACTGATGCATCAGAAACTTGTAAAAACTACTTTATTTTTTTATTCTTTACATCACTGCACTTGTTCCATTTCTCTCAGCTGAGTTCAGTTATAACAGTTCATTCTCTTTGTTTAGCAATTACATTAGACAAAACTGGCCAGTTCTGCAGTGCAATATGAATTCTAACCGATATTCATGCATCAACCATAACAGCAAAAGCACCTGGTCGTTAACTGTTATAATGAATAAGTTGTGGAACTGCGGCAAATTATTCCAAATTGCTGATTGTTTAATTAACATGACAATCAATTAGTTAGTTGACAAATCAACAAAATACGTTATTAATTATTATCTGCAGCAAGAGGGGCACCTGTTCCTTGGGTGGCATGAGATTAAAGTCATAGTCGGTGAGAACTCGTTTAACCCGTGACCAAGCACACTGCAGCACGTGATGGCCCTCATGTTCCTCCAATTCACAGTGCTCACCTATAGCCATAATAAAGCAGTGGTGGTAATTCAGAATCACTAACAATAAATGGCATATCACTGCTCATAAAGCCAGTCTAAACCAGAACTTTTAAACAAGAGACGAAAGCTGTCAGCAACAGACAGTCAACAGTGGCTATCAAAACTAGGGATGTGACAAACTTCATACTCGCATTCGACGACATGCAAATATTGACCACTTTTCAGCTATTCAATATTTATCTGCCCCACTGCTATAGAATAGCTAGAGACCAACTTAATTCACGATTTCACGACCGTGACATTTTCCGTGAAATTGACCTCCTTCCGTGAAAAGCGCTGATTTATGTGAAATCCGTGATTTTTCGTGAATTTTAGCGCTTTTAGTTTAATTTACGACAATTCCAGAGTTTTATCAGCAGCTTTTGAACGGATGTTGCTGTTTGCTACGTGTCGCACTTTAGCACTAAGTAGTTGACATTGACTGTCTTGAGTCTTGACTTAGTGTAGTAAATATTCCTTGTTCTGAAATTTCTTCGTTTGCATTAGTGCAGCACCTCAAAATAACGTCTGTGGGGCCCGTGAATTTCCAAAACTCTTTCTGTGAATTTTCCATTTAAAAAATTCAACCGTGAAATCATGCATTTTTTCCCGTGAATTTGGTTGGTCCCTAAGAATAGCATAGGACAGATTAGAAAATCACCTCTGTCACACTGTCTGTCTGTCTGTAAATACTCCTACAACCACAATTTTGATTCAATTTTGCACAGTGATTTGGGGCCCGAAAAGTAAGATCGAGTTTGTTTGGGATAAAAAATCTCATAACTCCTTCCCCTATTTTAACCCAATTATTATATTTGGATGTTCCGCTTTATTCAAACACTGGCATAGAGAAGTTTTCTTGAGGCTGAATAAGTATTCGCATTCGTTATTCGACGAACAGTAAAGCCAATATTCGCATTCGACGAATACGAATATTTTTTCGCTTCTTCACATCCCTAACAGCTATAGCATGGCAATGGGACAGATACCTTGTTCTACAGAATGTATTTCTAGTTAAAAAATAGTTTGGAGCATTTCTGGCAAATGCGAATATTTCATTTTATTCAACTTCAATGAACTTTATTGAACTTTTAATAGAGGACACTGACTGAAGAGAACACTGAACACTCTGAATGCTTCATTTTTCTTAACTAAACTTCATTTGTTGACCTTTGCCTTAGATACTGATTTTTAGTGACTAAACACCGAACACCTACTTTAAATGTTTCGCCTTATTCAAAAACTGGTATAGAGAAGTTTTCTTGAAGCTGAATAAGTATTCACATTCGCATTCATAATTCAACATATAGTAACGTTGATATTCGCATTCGATGAATGCGAATATTTCTCTGCTTTGTCACATCCCTATTCAGCAATGAGTTCTAGATAGCATGTGCAGAACAGCAGAACAGTCCCAGTAGCAAACAGCACGTTCTGTAAATCAGCAATCTCTGTGGTCACACAGCAAACTACCCAAATGCCTCAGCAGTCAGCACTTCAATTTTTTGACCTTAGTGCTTTATGAATTATGACTTACTTACTAAATCGCAAATCCAGTCCGTGAGCAAGATGAAAACAAACCACTACGAGGATATTCCATAAATAATAAATTACTAAACAGTGTCATTCTGTCAGTTTTCAAAATATAAAAAAAATCTGAAATCTGCGTTCTGTAAGAAGTTTTATTTTGAACAAGTGTGGAAATTTTTTGATGAAGAAGTCATTATTGTGACGTCATCTGTTCACAGAACACAGTCTATACGTGTATTATTTTCTCCAGCAGTAATCCATTATATCTTGCAAGTGTCAAACAATATAAGAACGAGAGAAAATGAAAAAAAATGACAACTTAATGTCACTCCTTTAAATGTTAAAAATTAATGTTTCATTTTTCAATGTATCGTCTGAGTTCGTACAAACATTTCTCTTTTACATGTATCTGTGAACAAGCTTCTGAATGCCGATGCAAAGAACGATGCTGGCTGCTGTCCAAGCCACTGAAAAATGACTGATTGCACCTCAGTATTCAATGCAAACTTTTGCCCACCTAGCATGCTAAACATGTGCTGTTCGCTTCGTAAAACACTTGTTGGCATATACAGGATGCATCTCAAGAGTGAATTTGATTTGCATTTATTTTAAGCCCACAAGAAAGACATTAACGGCAGGCTGTTCGTTACGGGTATATTTCAGTGGCAACATTGCCGTATTAGATGTTTATAAATAACGTCACAGTGATGTCATCATAATAGAACTTGCAGCCGCTACTTAAAATTGAATTCGACACAGAACGTATACTACATTTCGAATTTTTAACATTTTGAAAACTAACAAGAATGATGCTATTTTGTAACTTATTTATCGAATAAAACTCGTAGTAGCAATGACCATATGACTAGTGACACTAGTTAGCATACCGACCTACGCCCTCATTGGCCAGTCGCATCTTGTACGTCTCGTATGAAACAGTCTGCTCGATCTTGTCGTTTCTTGACGCCTGCTCTGACATCAGTTTCTGCTGCTGCTGCTTCCATGAGTCGTGCTTCTGCTGGTAGTCACGAAGTTCCGACAACGTTCGCTGCAGAGATCTGTATATCCATTATGTACTGAGAGACATCAAGCTGGTTCGCATTCAGGGTTGAAAGCAATCACTTAATCGGCCAATCAATCTCCGTATTTACAAACTGCCCCTTAAAAAGTTATATGCATGCACCTGTTATGAGTAGGCATGATCGAAAAGCCGTGACTTAAGATGTAATTTCACCCTTTAAAACAACATTTTCTATTAATGTCACTGTCATTCAGTTCAGACGAAAGACCATTAATCAATAATAAGTTTAGTGTTCAATCCCAGTAATCACTGTGTGTTCATTTTGCCATCTCTAACAACTGTGTAAAACTACTTTTCCAAGTTAACTTAACTGAACTTTGTAAACAAATACAAAGATAAGAAACTAATTACCACTCACGCACAAATGATGTAAAAGATTGTGTAATAATCAAAATGGTAACGCACCTATGCTGGGTCTCTAGAACAGCCTCGAGCTTTGCGTGACACAGGACGGCATGACGACATCTGGACGCCACACGATAGTCTGGCTGAAGACGTATCACATTCTCGAAACAAATGACGGACTTATTATACTCAGCTAAAACCTGAATACACACCGCAGACAACTGTGCGTTATTGAAAATCAACTAAACTTCTACAGAATTCTAAACCATTAAACTTCTACTTAATTTACTACTCAGTCATCACTCAGGTTTCCGTATTCCCCACTAAATATCACTGTACACTTCACGAAGCAACACCACAAGTCGACAAACCAAGATAAAATATCCTACCAACTTTTTTAACGTTCACATCAATCTGTCAAAATCAATTTATTGACCAATCAAAAAAATTTTGTACAACACCTCCTATGCAGTTTTGAACACAAGCACTTAACAAGTGAAAACACAAGGCCTAAATGAAATAACGAAGACATCAATATCTAGCAGCAAATGGAAATCATTTTGAAGAAGGCAACAGTGGCTGAACAGTGGCAAATGTTGCAATTTGACAAATTTACACAGCTTATGATCTCCATGTTGAAAATGTTCAAAGCACCTTTGACTACCTGTAGCACTCATAGACCTGCATTCAGGCGTATAGCAATGACGAAATGCAACTGGACACACAGAGGTAAAGTTCCGCTGTACAAAGCCTTTCCCCTGTCAGCTTTGATCAGTAAAAATACAATAACCCCTCTCGCCATCTCGCTTGTGCATTACCTACCGCGTAGATGTTGCCGAGCATGAAATAACTGATGATCTGCGAGTAAATGGTCATGTCACGAGGCATGTCAAGGGCAGCGTGAATAACAACGGCAGCCTCGTTGGAATAGTGAACCTGGTGCAGAATGTTACTTAGGCTGAGAAGTGCAATGTCTTTCTGTGACCTGAAGCAATCACACATCATCATCACAATCATCGTAAAGGTAAAGGTAAAGCATGCCGCACCCATCCGGGGCACAGGCAGGGTGCTCAGCTCCATTTCTGTGGCCATCGAGCCCGTAGGTGGATAACCCACCCACCGAATCTGTGATGCATGGCCAGTGGAACGCCAGACCAACGGTTACCTTCCCAGCCACAGAGCGTCACCGCCATTTGGCTGGTACCAAATTATACTGCTTGGTAAAACAGAGGCACATGTGTGTGAACAACTCACCCTAGGTTGTTGTTACCTGGCAGTGCTCCGGGCCCAAGTCGATCCAAGGACCTCTCGGTCACCAGTCTGGCTCACTATCATTACACTAATAAGCCACGATCATCAAGGAGGGGCTTAACATGGCCTAGATAACAAACATTATTATATCTAAGACCATGTCAGTAAAGTGTCAAATATGCGAGTCCTGGTGCAAGTGCTGGAACAAGAAAGTCTTTAGACGCTGCCCGATGACAAAAAGCGATGGTGCAGATGTGATGTCAGGTGGAAAGCTAATCCATTCCACAGGTTGGCAGTCTTGGCATCAAAGATCAGAAATGCCCGTATGCCAACCGTAGCAAGAAAGAATGTCATGTCTGTTACTTATTCTTACACCCAGAATTCATGGTGAGCCTAAAATACCTATCAATTGACAGAATCATCTAAATGTATCATCTAACTCATTCACAGGCAAATAACATTCACACACTCAGTTTTTTCATTTGTTCAGAATCACTCTGAGTTAGATCGGTCACACACAAAAAAAACACACTCTTGGAAATTGACGTGGCTGAACTTTTAAAAGGTTGAGATTAAAGGTGATGCATAGCTCTTTATAGAAAACCATCTCCCAGCTACAGAGCATCACTTGCCATATAGGATCACACCGGTTATCTGCTACTTGACACAGGTGAATGTGCCCCACCTTAACCCCAACCAGATAAGCTGATACTCAATTTACCTACCCCACAGGGATGGAAGACTGATACGAGTTAACCTTGATGTTGGTTATATACAGATTTGGTTTACCTGCCCACAGACAGTCACCCATCTGAGTAGTAAAAAACACGATAGTGACCCTACCAGGAGTTGAACCTACAAACTCTGGATCTTAAGTCCGACACCCTACCATTATGCCATCAAGCCAGAGTCAAAGATCATGTAGAATACAAGCCTGGAAATCATATCATGATATATACGAGGTTCAACGCAAACTGAAAGGACAAAATTCAAGGACTTTTCAAGAACCTAAAATTGCACTTTTCAAGTACCAAAAGTATTGATAAAAAGACATATCATACTTACGCTACATCAAAATTTGGAGTGAAATTTATACTTTAGTATACTCACCAATACTGCACTAATGATACGTAATACACAGTGGGAAGTTTTGTTAAGTAAGCAAGTGAACTATAGCGAAGTAGTGGTGAAATGCCAAATTTTACAAAAAATGCTTTCTTCAAAATTTTAATATGCAAAAATTTCAAAATATGAAACATTCAAATTCTAGGAGTTCTCAAGGACTTTCAAGGACCTGTGTTTTTTTCTCAAAATTCAAAGACTTTCAAGGACTTCTCAAAGACCCTATGAGCCCTGTATATATTACACAATGCACAACTTGCTCAAATTGGCTTACTTACTTACTCAAAATTACAGTACAAATAAAGACTGAAAACTGGCCTGGCGGAGTAATGAAGAGCTCGACGAAGGCACTCAATTGCTTCCCTAGCTTCACCTTTCATGCGCCAGTAGAACGCGGCCATGTTGTGCAATACCCATGACGTCTTGTTCTACACAACCAATGACACAAACTTAACTGTAAGAAAAAAATGATGTATGCATAAACCAAGGTATGTAGGATGAGAGTGACTGAGTGTGAGTGAGTAGGGTTTAACATCCCGACACAGTATAGGTCATTTCAGGGACGGCCTTTCCAGGCAAAATGCACATACAGGGTGGGCCATAAAAAACGTGGCACTTTACTTTTGTCTATATCTTTGCCAATTATTGACTGATTTTCAAAATTCTTTCACTGGCACACTCTGCGGACAGTTTGCAATAATGCAATTATTACATATCCCACCACACCATAAATGCATCTCTACACTACTTTGTGAAATATACATGAAGCAAAAACTAACGATAATAACAAAAATTTAGGTAAATGAAAAAACACTTCAGATCAACATTGCGATG
>Ga0056128_1004956_pt1 | contig 16701 bp, 10 predicted proteins | sample WorMetLIZISLAND2_FD_71113 | JGI IMG/M metagenome (GOLD analysis project Ga0056128, IMG submission 71113) | Marine gutless worms symbiont microbial communities from Max Planck institute for Marine Microbiology, Germany - Olavius geniculatus... ... | reverse complement strand
AACGGCCCTTAATCGTCATCGTAGCCTCATAAAAGTTGTATAGTGAATAGGCAATGTGGACCTGGAAATTCCAAATATGTGGTAATTTTGTACCCCCTGCCTACAGGTCACGTGACACGGAGCATGCGCAGTGAACATTTGGCCTTTAACATGGGCAAATGCAACTTTGAGGCTTTATATCTCCGTAACGGTGCAAGATAGATGCATGGTTACAACGGACCACCAATAGGAAACCACAGGTGCCGAGTCCAATGGTCACGTGACCAATGACGTCACGTGACTCCAAAAGGTCAAACTCATGACCCCTTTATCTTTGGGGCCCAATATCTCCGTAACGGTGCAAAAGAGACGCATGGTTCCAATGGACCACCAATAGGAAACCACATATGCCGAGTCCAACGGTCACGTGACCGATGACGTCACGTGATCCCAAAAGGTTAAACTCGTGACCCCTTTGTCGCTGATTCAGACGTGCAGGCTCGTTATAGATGCGCGTATAATTTGTCTATAAATAAGTTTTTTGGTGTCCCCTGTATTATTACTTGTTAATATTGTAGTCTTTCTACTATTATTATCTATAAAAGTTAAAGTAAATAGTTGGATTGTTTTTGTACTGCTGTATTCGTATTTTTTGTTACGTTATTATACCGTATGTGTGTTTCTGTCTGTCTTGTTTTTATTCATAAAAAAATCGTGAGATATAATTGCTTGTTTGTGCGTTTGATTTCTTATCCTAAGACTATATTGGGATTGTGAGGCCATGTAGGAACGTAAGAGCCGTGTTAGACTCAAACTAGCGGTGTTACAGCCATCAAGCTGTGACAATAGTTAATGCAAATGTGATACAAATGTCTTCCAGCTGATTAAATGTACTGCTAATCCATAGCTAAACGAGCGAGATTAGAAACAATGTTAAATCTTGTCCTGCAAAAAAGATTAAACTTTGTTTCCAAAAAATCAAGTAACAACAAAAAATCTATTTAATCAATGTGCATAACGCTAGTTGCCTAAAGTGGAACAAAATCTCTTCTTGCTCTTAACAGCCGTTAGTGGCGAAATAGATGTCAACTGACTTAGTTGCTTGGCATATCTAAACCAACAAGTAATTTGAGCTAATGCTCACGAGTCGCGCGAAAGCCTATAGCAGTTCCGGTTTAGTAGTCACCCATCGCAGTATTAACCGGGCCCGGCGTAGAGTAACTTCGTTTCAGTCGAAACGTGTTTCGTCGCAATTCAGTGTTAAAATGTGCGCAGCATCCAAAAATTGCGAAAAATTCACTAAAAACTTTTTTTGAGGGGTTCAAGGTCATTCAAGGTCATCAATGTTGATAAATCCAGAAAGCCTGTCACCATGCTTGTTATGATAAGCGGCATTTATGTACCTATCTGCAACCGTTTTTACGCTACACGCGATTATTGCGGCAAAATAACCACTTTTTAAGGAGTAGCTGTCTTTGACGCCCGCCTGCGCCGGTCTCCTTGAACCTAAGGGGTCGGTACCTGAACTGCTAAAATCTACGTTAAATGCCGAAAATTTGATATTGAAGTTGTCTTGGTCTGTCTCCATCCATTTCGTCGCAATTCAGTGTTGAAATGTGCGCAGCATCCAAAAATTGTGAAAAATTCACTAAAAACCTCTTTTTGAAGGGTTCAAAGTCATTCAAGGTCATCGATGTTGATAAATCCAAAAAGCCTGTCACCAGTGCTTGTTATGATAAGCAGCATGTATGTACCTATCTGCAACCGTTTTCACATTATTCGAGCCAGTAACGCAAAAAACGTCCTTTTTAGGGGGTACCCCTGTTTGACGTCCTCGTTCGAGGGGAACCCCTGCACCCAGTGGCACGAAATTTTGTCGCGATAAACTAGAGACCTTGGGGCAACCCACGGTAAATATTTCGTGATCTTAGCTTGCACCGTTTTGATATAGATCACGAGTGTGACAGACAGACGGACGGACGGACGGACAGACGGACAGACAGACAGACGTCCAGACGATGGCAAAGACGCGCGAAGCAGCATTCTGCTTTCGCGCGTAAAATGGGTTTAATTCAGCTCAACAGACGTGATTGAGCAGTGTTGCAATAATACGAGCATTTTGCTTCATCTAGGGAAACTATAGTTGTTCCATTCAGCGCAATTTAAACAAATTTTGCAAATCACTGTGCAGCAGCACAGCCGTTGTTTTCATCACATTATCGCTCAGACACCCGACACCGATAAACATCTAGTGTGCACAGCATTAGCGGCTACGAAGTCACTTCACAAATACGGCATGTGCCATTCTCACTACTGGTGCTGCAATTAAAAAATAAGCAATCGTTATTAACTGCAAATCGAGTCGATAACACACACCATACTTACCTAAAATCGAAAGCGAAACCATCGTAGAGTAGTGATCACCAAAAATGGCTTTTTACATTTTTATTCTCTTTCGTTCCTACGCAGTCAATTTCCATTCATTTCCATTCCCATTTTTGAACAATCGTTCAATCGTTGCAGCATAAACAATTTTGGTCTATTGAAGACTGACTCAAACTGTGCACTGCTTATCATTGAGTCTATAAGTAATTTAAGCGAAGCTGACTCAACGCGCGATAGCAGTGATTCTATACCACCTGGGAAATCGTGTACAGCATGCAGTAAAATAATAATGAGTTTTGAAGGAGTACCTAATGTCGAGACCTTTATACGAAAACTCCTTAAATGTAAAAGGTCAAAATTTAGACTGTTAAAAACTTACGTTTTATGCTAAAATTATCATGGCCCTAAGCAGGTTGTCCAGGTGTATCTTAAACCATACGCAGGTTTTCTGGGTTTAGCCATTTCGGCGCAATTTACTCTTAAAATGTGTGTCGCAGCCCGACATTACGAAAAAATTTATGAAAACCCCTAATTTTGGGGGTTCAAAGTAGTTCAAGATCATCGATGTTGATAAAACTAATACGTTCGTGATTAGTGCTTGTTATGATAAGCAACATGTCTGTACCTATTTGCAACTGCTTTCACACTAGATGAGCCAATAACGATAAAATAACGTTTTTTACGGGGTACCCCTTTTTGACGCCCTTATTTAAGGGAAACCCCCTCGCACGAAAACACAAAATTTTATCACGATAAACTACAGTTCTTGGGGCAGCCCACAGTAAAAATTTCGTGATCCTACTTGCACCGTTTCGGCACAATACAGCAGTGTGACGGACAGATGGACGAACGGACAGACAGACGCGAGAAGCTATTGCGCGTGAAATCTAATCATGACAGCCAGAATCACGCTTTACTGAAATACTTTTTAGCATAACTGAACATTACAAACTAAAGAAAATATGCCCAATGGTACTGTACTTTGACTAACTGTTGTTTTTCAAAACCAGTCGCCGATGAAAATTTATTTTCATGGGAATAAGGGCCATTCCCATTCCCATGCAAGTTGATTCCCATTCCTTCCCATTTTATTTCCAATTTTGTCATTAGTTTCCATTCCCATGGGATTCCCATTTCCATTGGGAACCCCATTCCGTTAGTCATCGCTACCGTAGAGTACTAATTACTCCTCATTTTCAGTAAGCAGCTTATAGATTTTGAGTAAGTAAAGTGTTCCAATCAAGAAACCGTTCCAATTCAGGCAACTTTCCCCTATTGCTTTACGGGATAATGCGGGGTGGAAAACGTTAGATAGAATTACGCCACATGGTTGGTAAGGGCAGCCAGTTCGTCGTTTTATCACTCTGTATCCTAGTAACATAATTTCTGCTGTTTTGATTGTGTGACTTGGTCACCCTTACACAGTAATGTGAACTGGTAATTTTTTTTATATTTAATTACAGTGTAGCTCCGTAGTGCGTAACGCTGTTGTAAGGACGACTATCAAAGTAAATGGGAAACCCCAAACTTTGGGCACCTGTAGCTTCCAAACACCTAAGTCAATCGACTTAAAATTTGCCTTGAATGATTACGTTGTCATGTGACCCTACTTGCCAAAGATGGCACAAATCGGCCAAGCAGGGTCGGCGCGGCAAAAGGGTGAAATATAATGTTTAAAAATGTTTTTTTTGTCTTTTTTTCTTTTTTTATACTTTTGCTGCCAAACTCTGAAAAACACATTTTTAAAGTATCGCCGTATTTTTTGCACTGAATGACGTGTTTCTGTGGGGATTGACTTTTTAGAGGGGTCTCAACCTTCATCTTTAAGATTTTCGTTTTCTAATCCCCAAAAACACAAATTTTTGGGCTATTTTTAAAATTACAACAGTAACACTGAAAATGCTTAACAATGGAGATGTTTTACCATTAAACAGTCAGCAAAGTTTTTCTGACATTTTGTAATGGTGATGTTTGAATTTTTAAATTGTGATTTGTGCTTTTTTATATCTACAACCAGGATGTCACCTTTACACTGTATATAAACTGAACAGTTTTTTTTCATAATATTTGCAGTTTTATTGCCGTTGAAAGTAATCTGGATTAGTTAATTATAGCAATGTTAGAAACTGTAGAAATGTTTTTGTTGCTAGATAGTAACGATTTTTCGTATACTTAACGTATGATTTTTGCGTGACTGCATATGTGCGCTTTTGAATAATTGCGCACTGCCCATACCGAAATAAACCGATCTTAAAAACACCCCATCTAGTGCAAAAATTTTCGATATATCTCTTACGTAAGCCGTGACGCTTATTTCTGTCGAGTTCCCCCAAAGTTAAAAGACGATATTTGTCGAACTTTTTTTGATTTTGTTACTGCGCAACCAACCGAACAATCAAAGAAGGTCAAATAAAGATTGTTTGAAAGCTTAGTAGCTTAGGAGTGACGTCAGAAGGTGTGGATTTCCCGAGACTACTGAACTTAGATCATAGCGGTTTCCTAACTAGAAACTATGGCCCCAAAAATGTAAACACACTCTTAGGCTCCACCTCTAGGCTATCACGAGACCCACAGAAAGCCTTTTAGGAGCTACGACGAAACCGTCCGCAGCGTCAGCCTACTGTTACTAAATATTTAATTTCTTCCCCAGGCTACCATAGCCTTCACCCCAGCAAAGCCCATACAGTCGGGAAATATCCAATGTTTTCAGTTTTTTATAAGTAGCCGGCGGTTTACTGGCTAGGACGCCTCGCTATACCGAACCTACCGCACCAAATAACCTTTGAAGAACTTTTTCTACCCTGCCAGCGACCGATTAGTAATTCAATAAATTAGCTTTCCTCCATTTGCCTTCTCTTTAAAAATAATTTTCGTTCGCGAAAATCAAATCTGTGGGTGACCAAAAAATCCACCAAAAGTAAAATAATAATATAGTCTGTATAGTTTACAAATACTAATAAAAGATTGACGTCACTCAAAAACACTAAGGTACTGTTCATGAACTTTTCGTGAAAAATATCAAAAATGTTCGTAATAGAAAAAAGATAGAACTCAAAATAATGTTTGACAGACAGCATGTTATACTGTAACAGTTTGTGTCCAGGGGCAGGTAACAAGATGCAAGAGGCATCAATAATAAGGCAGAACGTAGCCACGGTGCGACGTCCGAAGTGGCCATGGATATTAAACTGTCATGAGTACGCCAGCAGCTGTCGACGCTGAACAGTGCCAATAAGGAGTGGCGTCGAACAGAAGCAATGTAGGCGCACACCAGCCAATTCCGTAGTCGACCGCGACCCCAAAACAACGTCAAAACAACGATGCTAACAAGCCACAAAGCTCAATAAACGCAGTAACTATGTTCTGCAAAGAGTAACATTAGGTTACGATGACTGCTAATGATAATAATGATGAAATAACATATACCGATAACCAATGTCAGCCAATATCCAATATCGATTCAACTTCAATGAACTTCGCTGTCAAATCACACCTTAAATGTCTCTCAGCTATAGCTAATAATAAATGTACAAAACATCAGTTTATACACTTGTTAACGGCGACATGCAATGAGTGACACATCGAAAACAGCAAAAGTCATAAAAGGTGATACTACTCACCATCACATCGTCTAACTGTCAATGTGCTGTTGTTTTGTACATTTATATTTGCTGTTTTATTACAATAACAAAGTTTTTAGGTTGATGGTTAATTATAAACCATCTGCTTTCCACGGCCATAAAGACACTGAACCTTAAATATTTTGGGGGTCACGATTTTGATCTTTAGGGATCACGTGACGACATCGGTCACGTGACCACTGGACTCGACATATGTGGTTTCCTATTGGTAGTCTATTGTAACCATGTATCTATCTTGCACCGTTACGGAGATATGAAACTTCAAATACATTGGGGTCACGATCTTGACTTTTGGGGTTACGTGACGTCATCAGTCACGTGACCATCCGACTTAGCGTGGGCACTTTCCTATTGGTGGTCAATGATGATCATGCGCCTATCTTGCACGGGTACGGAGATGCGGGGCTTCGAAGATTTTGGGGTCACGAGTTTGACCATGTGCCTATCTTGCACCGTTATGAAGATATTGGGCCCCAAATATAAAGGGGTCACGCGTTTGACTTTTTGGGGTCACGTGACGTTATTGGTCACGTGACCACTGGACTCGGCACATGTGGTTTCCTATTGGTGGTCCATTGGAACCAAGCGTTTATCTTGCACAGTTACGGAGATATAAAGCCTCAAAGTTGCATTTGCCCATGTTAAAGGCCAAAAGTTCACTGCGCATGCTCCGTATCACGTGACCTGTAAGCAGGGGGTACAAAATTACCACATATTTGGAATTTCCAGGTCCACATTGCCTATTCACTATACAACTTTTATGAGGCTACGATGACGATTAAGGGCCGTTTGTAGATGAAAATTTTATACATAGGCATGTTTTTCAAGGCCAAAACGTTGACTGCGCATGCCCCGTGTTACGTGACCTGTGGGTAGGGGTCCAAAATAACCACATATTTGGAATTCCCGAGGCCATATTGCCTATTCACTGTACAACTTTTATGGGCCTACAATGATGATTAGGGGTCGTTTATAGGTGAAATTTTTATACAGGAGCGTTTTTGGCCGAAAATTTCCAAGTCCGTTTTTTTGCGCAACTTTGGAGTTGGGGGATTTTTCAAGGGTTAGATATTAACTTCGAATTTTCTACTTCTAAAAAGGCACACCCTTGCGTGAGACCGCTTTCGTTTGAGCCATCGTGCATGAAAATCCGCCGACCGGTCTGACCTGTAGGTCGGTCAACAAAAAAAGGTATATATATAATATATATACTAGAAAAATTTTCGTCATATTTTACCCATTTGCCGAGAAGCCCCCAATGGACGGATTTGCACGAAATTTTGCATGGGCGGTCTCTCGCGGACGTAATCACCTGTTTCAAATTTTGTGTCGATCGGTTGAGGGGTTTTGGATCTGCGCGGGGTCGAATTTTGCCATTCTCCCCTTACTTAGCCGGTCGCCATTAACACAGGGCTGTGCTACCGCACGCCTGTGATGTAAAGTTGAGTAGAAGCCATTATCAACGTGTTCATTAACTCGAAAACACTAACTCGTCAAACATCATCAAATATTTATAACTACTGTAAATGTCGATAAAATATGCAAACAACATCAAACGCCTATTATAAACATGCAAAAGTTGTTTAAGACAGGCATTCAGAATATAAATCGTTAGCCAGAGTGAGTGCTAGTCGAACAAAATGTAACGCGTATTGAATAAATTAACTCGTCAAGTTCATCCCCAATGATCTACTAACAATGGGGTTTTGCAAATCTTGCCAGTACTTGTGAAACTAGCGTGATACAATTGCCTAATAAATTCACCGTTTTCTTCCTTAAGTCAATCACACATTCTATGTGTGTAGTCTACTACACGGATTACGGAGTCAACAACAACGTTCTCCAAAGCGGCAATAACCTTAGTAATAGCACTGTTTAATGCCCTTGTAAACAAGATGACACGTCATCGTTGTAATACTATAAACCACGTGGTCGTGTAAGAGATTTATCGTCATTTTTCCGTCTCGTCTGTCGTCAAAGTTGTATTAACGATCGTGTCACTTCGTCCTGCCTCTGTATTATCTGTAACAACATCAGTGTTATTACTATAGTTGACGTAAAATTCGTCTCGACCAGTGTTGCACAATCTCAGTCTGTTTGCGTGAATGAGTGAAGGAAATATCTTTTTTGTCTCACAGTGTTGTAGCTTGTATGTGTGAAATTTAGGGTACGGCTTCAAAATTTAATATGGCCCTGTGAATTTTTTTTTGAACTTTGTGTCTAAGTTTAACTTTAGATGGTTTTGGCTCGTTAAACCAAACCCGATCAGATACTTTGAAAGTAGACGTTTTAACAGTGTCCACTGTCATGTACCCTTTTGTGTCTTGGTGTAATTTTAATTGATTTTGTTGTACTGTTTCACGCAAAACGCCAAATTGTGGTTTCGTTGTTCGAAAATAACACTGCGCTAATTTTAAAAGGTCTTTTGGTGTCAGTAATAGATTATTAACAGGAAGTCCAAAAACAATATCATACGGGCTTGTACTTAGCGTCTTCACAACGGACGTCCGAAAGAAAACCCGATTGTTGGCAATAGATCTGACCAGTTTTTTTTCAGAGTTACAACGTGTACGTAAATCGATTAAAATGTTTTTTGTTATGGCTTTCAGCCTTGCTATTTGTCTGTGAATGTCTACTGGAGGTGAAAATCTGCTTGGTGCCCAGTAGAAAACATAAAGTTTTTAACTAGTTTAGAGCGAAACGCTGTTCTTCTATTGGAAAGTAAAACACGGGCGCCATAAACCATCAAAAATCGTCGAGAAAAAAGTTTTGCTGTCTCTTCTACACCATCAGTTTTGGTTGGTAAAAACACTGAATATAAGCTTAATGAGTCAACGAGGACAAGAACCTTTTATAACCTTTAGAGCTCGGCAAACAAATATAATCGACATGCCAAATTTCAAAAATCGAGGCAGGCGGATTTAAGGGCTTTAAAAGAGCCTTGGAAACCACCCTCCCCTTTCCGGTTTGACATGCCGCACACGTTTTAGTTTAATTATGAACGTCGACATACATCTGTGGCCAATAGTATTTCTGTCTAATTGGATTCTACATTTTCTCTTTACTAATACGACAGTAATTGTCGTGGTAAGAGCGTAGAATTAATTCTCTTAAACTTTGTGGAACCATCAGTTGGCAAGAAACTAGTTCTTTAGCAAATTTCTTCCGCTGACGTGGCAAATCTAAATGCCACAGTAATCCATCTTGTAAAACAAATCTCTCAGACTGATAAACAACCTTGCGAGCACCGGCGTCGTCTGGAGAAAGTATTCCGTCGTGAAAATAATCAAGGAAAACGCGACAATCTGGGCATCTGCGATACATTATAAGGATTTAATACATTGCTTAATTCGTTTTTTTATTTGTGTTTGTGTCAACCACTTCATCATCATTATTGTCTGGCGTGGGAGGGTCTAAAAAGATCCCCTAGATGTGGTCTGATCGGTCATGCAAATCATAATTTGGTGACACGTCTGCAATAGTGCCAATATCTGCTACTCTGTCTTCAACGTCTTCAGCAGTCTCCGAAGTGTCTGTCGGCAATTCAATTTGATTGATTCTGTCTGCCAAAATATTTTTGTGACCCTTGATATGTTCTACAAGGTACTTATAGCCTGATAACAACAAATTCCAGCAGCCGAAACGACCTTGAGCGTGTTTGACAAAGTTCAAAAATTTCAAAGCAGAATTGTCAGTTCTGATTAAAAATGGTTTCGGCTGTAAATATTCATGATAATGCTGGACTCATAAAATTAAAAGTAATAATTTTTCTTGCAGGCAGAGTAATTTTTCTCTGCTTGTCTCAACCCACGACCTCCGTAGTTAATTATCCTTTCGTGTCCGTCCTGTATCATGGACAAATTGTAAGAAATTGAAGTGTCACTCGTGTCTGTAATCAAAATCACCTTTTGTGACAAGTCTGATAAAGCTAAAATCGGCGGATTACTCATGGCATTTTTCAAAGCTTAAAATGATTTTTTCTTCCGAGGCTGTCCAAACAAAAACAAAGTCCTTTTTAAGTAGACTCTGATATGCAGATGACGTCATCAAGGTAAACAAGTAAGTAAGTGCCAATTTGGCGTCGAAATAATTTATTTAAAGCATTTAAGGCTAAGGTCATAAAGAAGGGACTTTGCGAATGTTCTTGGGGAACCTTAAATACCTATAGCATCCGCGATGAGGCGTTACAAAAGTCGTTTTGTGAGAACATTCTTCTGTCAGAGGCAGCTGGTGATACGCCGAACATAGATCTAACGTTGTCATCACTCGAGCTTTATTTCGATTTACAACATCGATGATGTTTTTTAGTACCGGTAGCTCATGGTAGAGGGGGACACTGATCGCGTATAATTTTCTCATATCGACACAAAATCTCCAATTTCTATCGCGTTTTTTCACCATTACGATGGGGCTCGCGAAAGCAGAACCGTTATCCTCTGTGATAACTTTAGCCATCAACAATTCATCTAATTGCTTGTCAACATGATACCTCATTTCATCATTTAGTTTATATGGCCGGGAGCTTGGCATGTGGATATGTCATAATGTCGCATTTTAAAATAATTCACTCCGTCAAATCAGTTGCGGTATACGCGAATATATCTTGAAAATTGTAGAGCAAGTCAACAAACTGTGGAAACATTTCTCATGCAGCTTTACAATTACTAATTTAAAAATTTTTGAAGTTCAAATTTGCAACTTTTTCTTAAAGTGTAGAGTAGCCTTTAATGTTTGAGCTGGTTTGGCGCTGCAATATAGGCGCTTGCGCTGCGTCTTGCCTCGGCAGTGTACGCCCACCGTCCGACCAACTAGCAGCAAGCTTCTGCAGCTGTTGGCCACTGTAGGTTTTATGTACTTTCTCACAGCGACCGACCGTCCGTGCGTGAGCAGTTCGCTGCGGCAAGTTTTTCTGCGTAAGCCCGCAACTGCAGCTGTGCATAGCTTGCAGAGAGCCAGTTATATCGCTGCAGCGGTTCACACCGTACGACGGCTGATTAAACACTGCTGCAGCGACCCTGGCACGTCCCCGCTGATTGATAGCTCGCAGCTGACTACTGCGAATACTGTGTGTTGTGCGTAGCCTATTTACGCAGCTTGTTTTCAGAGTCACTGTGCTTAATGTAGCTACGATAAAAACTTTTTGTGATTTTGCTAGGCCTTTCTCCTGGATTAAAAACACGACACATTAACTTAGTTGTCGTGAGTTTCTCAACTAAATCTTTTGCAACTAAAATTCCACTTAGGTTGGCAGCTACGTGAGTCTCAATTATTCTATTTTGTTTGTCAAATCCTCTCATAGTTCTTGCAGTCAATCTCACCGGAATCAATGCCTCTCTGTGGGCGGGTAAACAAATATGTTGTACTGACTTTAATAAAACCATAGACCTATGAAATGTTTGAAGTGGCAGTACAGTTAGGCCGTGATTAAACAATACACAATTATTTTCCAAGTCAATTTGGCAGTTCGTTATTTGCAAAAAAAATCTAAGCCCAATAGAACAGAGTGGTTTACCTTTTCAACGACGTAAAATTCATGCGTTACTGTATAATTAGCTAGACCTACATTTACATTCGCATGTCCAATGACACCGAGCGTTCGTCCATCAGCTGTGAAAAGTTGGTGACTTTTCGTATCAATTTTTGTCACACGTATATTAAATTTTTTTTACAAATTTAGCGATTAGACAGCTAACAGCCGCACCAATGTCTACTACCGCTAACGTGTTTTGTTTATTTACAGAAACTGGTATTAAATTTTGCGATTTATATTCTGTTTCATCAAAATTTGGCTGCAAGGCCTCTGCCTGCCTGCTTCCGGAGTAGGTTGCAGGTGCAGGCCTCTATGCTTCGTAAACTGGGTAAAATCCTCTCAAAACTAAATCCAGGGCTGAATTCAGCATTCCAATTTTGTTTTGGACTGTGATGCGAAAATTGCCAATTGGTTTTGTTTTGTCTCATTTCGGACCACACACACGAGCAAGGTGGCCCCCTCGATGACAGTTAAAGCATTGCATTCTTGTAGCTTTGCAAATCGGTCTACCAGGTTGTTGCTCACCCTTGCAGTAGAAACAAAAAACCAATGACGTTATACTCATGAATCAGTATTCGGACCTCTAGTAGAACGCCCTATTGGTGAGTGTTGTCGTCTCGCGTGTTGATGTTTATCTCCAGCGTCGTCAGCGTCACGATATTGTAGCTGTGTCGTCGGTACTTGCGGCTCCGGTGGCGGTCTGCGTGACACGATGACGTTGCAGCTTATCGTCTTCTTCATCAGCTGCGTGGTGATTTTCCGTAAAACGTGAGTATTTTTTTCAGCGACCAGTCGAGTGGCGGCAAGTTTGGCGATAACTTTGTCGAGCGGTACGTCGCCCGACGTTGTTGACGTTGCCGTGAGGATTTACGCTGTTTTGTCGACGCGGGCGGCTTGTAGTACGTCGTCCACCGTTCTTGGTGGAACCCGTATCACGTGTGCCAGTATTTGTGGACGTGGACCACGTTGAATCGCGTAAAGTTTCTGCTTTCCAACAACTCCAACGAACTTCGCCAGCTTGCGGACTGCGGTTATGTAGTCATCGACGCTCTCCTACGACACGTTGATGCAACTCGTTGGCTCTGCGCCAACGCAGAACGTGTTTGTCTTCGAAACGTTGTTTGAAAGCGTCCTTCAGAGTTGTCCAATCGATCTTGACCTCGTTGTCTAAGTTGTCGTACCAATCACTGGCAACTTTTCGTAGTAGTACCGCCAACAGTTTGTCAGCGTCGGAAATTCCCCGGTACATAGCGTACTTTTTGAAGCAAAGCAGCCACGCGTCGGCGTTTCCGGAGTCCGTCTTGAAATAAGGACGGCGCAAACGCTGAATCGTCCCCGCCGGCGACAATGATACTGTTGTCGTACCTGGCGGTTCGATAGATGATGATGTAGTCGCACTTGTGGTCGCGTTGGATAGTGCCGTAGTTGTCGTCTGCGGTTGCGTCTCAGCTTTATCCGCCATGTCGTGATGTGGTGGTGTGTTTAGGCGTGTTAAAGTAGGTTGTAGTGTTGCCAATGGTCCAAGCACGAGTGTGCTGACCGATTTCGCTGCGACAATGGTTGCAGAAGCAGAAGTTACCGTCGAAGTTGTTCCAGCGAGTTTCGATGACGTCTCGAAGTCGAAAGTTAACAAGCGTGTGGACTGCGCAAACGGACGTTCATAAACACTGTCTTGACGTACTGTCGGGTCATTAAATGGCTTACTCATCGCTACCGTCAACGGTACAAACAGTGCAGTAATATAAACGTAGAACGTAGCCGCGAGCGTCCAACACCGTTAGTAACCGCAACAGTATGTCAGGCTGCACGGAAAAGCAGTAGCACGTCTGTAGCAGCGATGAGTGTCAGGCTAGCGGCGCCGATGATATAGTCGGCAATTTAACCCCAGTGTGGCGTCTTAGAACGGGTCGCTCGAACGGACACACCATTGTCTGGTTGCGTTTTGCACAGTAGTCGCTTGGTTGATGTTTTGTAAAGTAATCAAGCGGCGGCAAAGCGTAATAAAAATAGCTAGTGGTACACGAAATTCATCTGAGAGAATTTGCTGCGCATGTTTGAAATCAGAGAAATGCCAACTAGGACAATGCGCAACAGTCACGAAGTTAAGCTTCTGAACAATCGGGAAAGCAAGGTCAACAAGTGAATTTGATTTACGGTTGCGGCAATTTGATATTGTCAGTAGGATACTTGCGTACATATCCTCTTGGTGGTGTAACGTCCTGGTAGTGTGGTAGCAAATGAACAACGTCAGCAGCTTTTATTTTTTGGCATCCGCAACCGTCGTAGCAATCGTCCCAATGCAGAAACTCATAACGGCGCCAAGCGTCACAAAAGTCGTAATGGGTCCAGATGGTGTCTTCATGGTCCCCAAAAATTCGTCCTTTGCTTTCCTGGCAACGTCTGCGGCAGCGATAGTTTCTGCTAACGGCACGATACGGTACATTTCTCAGCAGCAGGAAATATTTTAGCAGCGACGATTAACGACGATTAACGACAGCAGCAGCTATTAAGGACGAATTAACGAGAAGCGGAAATTTTTTAAACCGTTTTTTACCAAATCTGGGAAGTTCCCCCAAAGTTAGAAGACGATATTTGTCAAACTTTTCTTGATTTTATTAGTGCGCAATCGACCGAACAATCCTACAGAGAAAAGGTCGAATAAAGGTAGTTTAAAAGCCTAGCAGCTTAGGAGTGACGTCAAGAGGCGTAAAGATTGCCAAGATTGACGTTTAGTAAATTTCATTATACGCTTTGTCTTAACTTGTATAATTTTGTAATGCTCTAGATTAGAGCGAGTGGGTTGTCTTTTGACGAGGTTTAGTGCCCTTTTGCATTCCTTTCTCGCGTTCTTGCACTCGTCGTCGTACCAGACAGTGTTGCTTTTACAATTCTAAGTTTGTTTTTAAAGATGGCTTTATTAGCTATGCCTATAAGCATGTTTGTGAACGTACCGATAGGGTTGTCAGTATCAAGAATGGATTCGATACTGAGCTGAAAATTGGCTTTCTTGGAGAAAGCATTCCAATCCGCTTAAAAAGCTTCCAGCTGCTGTGTGTTTAACATAAAAAACCTACGTCACATGTAATCTCTATATAAAAATGATCGCTCCCACAGGGATCCAAATGGGTTTTCCAAAAAAAAATTAAGTATAGATATGGGTCACATATACTGAGATCTATTGCAGACTGTACACCAGATGCTGAACTGAAATAAGTCATGAAGCCGTTATTGATAAGAGATAGGTTGTGTTGTAGTAAGAGATCCTGGATGATCTTACCCTTGCTATCATTAATTAACAGTTCCAGCTAACACTGTGGGTGTTAAAATCTTCCAACAAAATAAGAGGCAAAGGTAATTAAGATAACAGTTCTTTGAGATCTGTTTTAGTTCACCTCAGAGACGGAGGAAGATACAGGGAATATACAGTGATTGTTTGTGACAGAAAACACGAACAGCAATAGCCTGGAGCTAAGTATTAAGAGTAGTAGATTTGTGTGCAAAGCTATTGTTTACCAAAATGGCTGCACCACCATAAACTATACCATCAGTTACACTTCTAGGACAATGGTAAGCTGAGAAGTTTTTAAATTGGATATGTGTGTTACTTTTGAACGCATGCAGGATTAAAATCAGAAAGTAAAACCTTTAACTTTTTTTGTTACTTTGCATACTACGCATGTTTAACTGTATTATTGCAGACAACGTCAAGAAAAGTGTGACATGTCACACTCGTCCGAATCTGAAGCAGACCTGCCCTTCACGTCCCCCTGTAGAGCATTGAATCTGTTACAGGAGAGCCGAAGATCAGCAGATTTGACCCCTGGGGGAAGTCTACCACAGCCAACCTTGATTTCCAGGTATAATATAATTATTATTGAACAGTGGATTTCGTTTGGATAAAGCGTGTTTCGTTGGTTTCCGTTAATTGTTTTGAAAAGGCGAAGGCTTAGTACTTTGTCAGTCGGTGTGCTCTGTCCGAGCGCTCGATAAAACTGATTAGTTGTCATCACTGCGCTTCGCCTTTTATACTCCCGGATTCGGCCGAAAAGGGCCTAGGCTGTCTATGACGTGACTGCCATTGCCATAACATAACGCATTTTATAGCAGTTGTTACATAACTTATTTACAAAGAGCTCGGACAGCACCTGGCTTTGTACCACGCTAAAAAACGACGTGTGATGATCTTTCTTAACGAAAAGCATGAATTTAAAATATTTATTATTTATATCCGAAAGATTTATACGTTTTTTACGAAAATGGACTTAAGATATTTTAATAAAAAATAGACCCGATTGTAATTTTATTTTACCGAAAATACGAAAGTACATTACAACACAAAATACGCCACATATACCTATAAATTAAATGTACAAAACATCAGTTTATACACTTGTTAAAAATCATAAAATAGTGATATCACTCACCATCACATCGTCTAACTGTCAATGTGCTGTTAAATAATATCACCTTGCTGTTTTGGATGTGTCGCTTATTGCATGTCGCCGTTAACAACTGATGTTTTGTACATTTTCACAGCCATGACGACACTAAATTTTAAAAATTTTGGGGTCACGATTTTGATCTTTAGGGGTCACGTGACGTCATCGGAACGTGACCATCGGACTCGGCGAGAGCACTTTCCTATTGGTGGTCAATGACGACCATGCGTCTATCTTGTGGAGGAAGGCTTGTTTATAGTTTGGCTTGGCTAGAGACATTAATCTTACGCTGTGGCGTAGGAAGCAGTGTTAGAAAGCAAGCTAGGTTTGAAATAGAACTCAGCTCGTACTGGCTGAAAGCGTAGCTAGAAAACTAGGCACATTTGGCTTAGGCTGCGTCTGTGACGTAATACTGCTGTAGCTAGAATAGCTAGAATATTTTTGTCTGGCCACGAAAGCGTTAGCAGCAGCGCAGGTCCTTTAGCTAGTGAGTTGAGTAGAGTCGAGCTCTAGAGATCGTTTTGTACGGAGCTCTGCTAGCCGTCGCAATGTAGCGCTTGTGGTAGCGGCGTCACTGCTATCGTGACGTCGTAACTGTGTGTTTCTCACCTGTAGAACCTTCGCTATTAAATGCTAATAATCTAGACATCATCCTGAGTCGTCTCTGTGTTCCGTAGAACCTTCAGCTAGACAATATGAAGCAGTCTAATCGTTGGAGCGACATAAC
>Ga0056128_1004953_pt1 | contig 16703 bp, 11 predicted proteins | sample WorMetLIZISLAND2_FD_71113 | JGI IMG/M metagenome (GOLD analysis project Ga0056128, IMG submission 71113) | Marine gutless worms symbiont microbial communities from Max Planck institute for Marine Microbiology, Germany - Olavius geniculatus... ... | reverse complement strand
GCCTCACCGAGAATGGTCAGATGACATTGAGCAGTGGTGTGGGACAACCCTGCAGGAGTTAAGCCACGCTGCCCTAGATAGGCAGCGGTGGGCAGCGATAGTCAGAATGGCGTCAGACACCAACGGGCATTGAGCCCACGGTTGTCGATGATGATGATGATGATGCATACAAATTTCATTTATCTTACTAACTCATTCACTCAGTTTTGTAACTTAATTACTTACTAATTTACGTTACCTGTTTTATACGCGTAATCAAGGATTTTTTGGGGCTACGCGGAAATTATTGAGTATTTATATTGAGTATTCATTTGAATATATCGGACAAATAATACAGAAGTTTATAAGTTTAACTTTCTTTTTTCTTTTTTTCTTTTATTTTTAATTGTTTGTTTACTTACTATGTTTAGGTGAGAGAGGTTTTTACCTAGCTATCGGTGGTGCAATCATTGAACACGCTTCAGCTCATATTCGCCAGGTGCTCCAAGACCATAAGTTCGACTGTCGACTTGAAGAAGTCTCCGATGATATGACCATGATGAGCATACAGGGACCCAAAAGGTTGCAGCAATCTTTTTTTCTTTTCATCGTGATCTGTGTTTATCAGATATTTTAAAGATGATTATAGTAATGGGCCCACTACCAGACCTCTGATCTTGTTGGCCATATGGAGAAGAGAAGAATACGCCCCTGACTGCGGTCTGTTCGCTGTGTCACATGAGCCAGTCGACCTGTCAGCATGCTAGCTCCATGCAGCCTTTATTATCTCCATCCTCCACCAAGAGACTAATCTCTCATTTTCAGATTTTTAAAAAATATCCTAATAAATAAAAAAATCAGTAATAGCGTGGAATAAACTGGACATTAAATACAATGAGATAGGCGCGGAAAAATTCGACGACGTCGTTTACTGGTCAGTCGACGACTTTGAAGGTGTGAAAATTTTGACGCACGAAATTCGACGGCGCCGGGGTCTATTGCTTGCGAATGACCCGATGTCACATTCAGTGATTCAAACCAACCTTGAAGTTACCAGCTACAAGTCTGTCTCTCTAACCACTGTCAGACAATACGCTAACCATGAAACATAACGTATGACATAATGTGTATAATTAACTATGTCGTTTTGCTGTGTTCAGTCGAGATATTCTACAGTCAATCGTTGACACCGATCTCTCTGACGCTGCATTTCCATTCTCCACGCACAAGGTCTTCAGCTTTTTATTTTTTATCTTTATCATCTCTTGATTCATAATAGTTTTAACATAGGCTATTTGACGCCACAGTTGATAATAATCACTTTCTTAAGGTTGTTTGCTGTTTTAGTATTCGCACCAAAAGTTTCAAGTTTATTGGACATGAAAAACGTTGGTAAATAGAAACAAAAACATTAGCAAAGCGTTTTGTACCTTATTAAAAAAACTGTACAGTCAAAGGAAACGGTGGGCGAGCCTGCTCGAGCTATATATGTATATCATTTGTCGATGAAGTCTGATGAAACTTTACCTAATAGGCCGCATTAAAGGTGTTGTCCGTCCGTTCGTCTGTCTGTTTGACGTGTGTTTCTGATGTGCTAGTATTTTGTTTTTAAGTGACAACTTGTTTGTAGGTTTTACAGTGCACATCATTGGTTATATATCATTGTGCCATTCAGAAACGCATCTGGTGCATATGTGGCTGGCTATTTAGTATTTTTCTGTGACATTTTAAATCTCGCTAATGCACAGCGTGTCGTCATTATGACAACAAGAACTAACGGTGTCCCATTATCAGATCGCCTTTCAGAAAAGTCTCCTCGGCCGAAAATTTACAGCCAAAAATCCGCCCCGCCCGGCGGGCGCTCGAACGGGGCGGATTTTTACCGATTGCCGGCCGGGGTAGACTTTTCTGGGTTGATCCTATAATGGGAAGACTTTTATTGGGCCAACGATATTTCAATAAGGGGAAGACATATCAATTTGGTGATTATCTCTTTGCGGGCGGATTTTTCATAGGGAGATATTTTAATGTGACACCGGCACAGCGTACCGGCTGCAAAATAATGTGCACAAATTGAACTCTAACCCAACTTATCTCGTGGACATTGTGCGCTGTAAAAAATTTCGCTTACTTATATCCCGTTTACACGATGAAGCTGGCTCGACAAGCGCTGATCAAGCAGACATTAGTTGGCTTGACAAGTGCTTGACGAAGTAGCTCGATGAATGCTCGCAATATGAAACATGTTTGATAACTCAAACGTCCATCAACCTTTGCCTCCCGCGGTTTTAGCATTGCAGCCCCCACAGTCTGGAACTCACTACCCTCTAGCATTCGCAGTTCTACCTCTGCAGACACTTTCCGTCGCCTCCTTAAAACTCACTGCTTCCAGCAGGCTTGCTGCTCCCACTAGCGGCTCAGTCAAGTGCCTCAGATTCGGCCACTGGCTGACATTATGCACTCTAAATATGCACTTACTTACTGACTTACTTATCACACATCAAGCACCCATCCAGCCAGCTCAATGTGTGCTCGATGAGTGCTTAACGAGCGCTTGACGAGCCAGCTGTATCGTGTAAATTGGGTATTTCTTTACTTTATTGACAGCTGGTGAGGGTGGCGGGTGAGCCAGCACGTGCAATGCGTCTATCGTTCGTGGGAGAGCTCGGATGGGAGTTGCATGTGCCGAACACGTCGTCAGTGCGCGCCTATCAAGCCATTCGTCAAGCAGGCGCACAGTTCGGACTGGTCAACGCCGGATACCGAGCCATAGACTCACTCAGCATCGAGAAAGGTTTGAAGTGGACCCCTAAGCCGGCTAGCCGTGAATTTCACGTCCGGCTTAGCATTTTTGCGGCTAAGGTCCCGGCTTAGCCGCGATTTTTGTGGCGACGGCGGCTTAGCAAAATCACGGCCCGGCGGCGGCGGATAAGTTGGCGGCTTAGGGGTCTAGTTTGAAGTGTCGGCTAGTGGCGTACGTCGTGGTAGGGGTTAGGGTTAACCCTAACCATAGGTCAAGGCTCTCTAACCCCCTGAATTTTGGGCAGTCGGAAAAAATTTTGTTGGAAAGTTTTCGTCCATAAATGTTAAAATTGGGGTGAAAACTTCCATTGTGGAAAAATATAGAGGCAAAATTTCTCCCAAATCTCGAGTACCAATATTAGGCCTATCATTGGTTGGAAATCTTCAGCTGTCTGTCGAAAGATTGCACCTGAGATCTGCGCCGCCCACTTTTTAAACCCACGACGTTACCGATTAGCGCGCCATTTATTAATACGACGTGATGACTATTTGTCCGGCAGCCACAAAAATAGCAGCTATTTTGGTGGCAGTAAACAAAAACGAACAGCTCAATCGCACTCGCAGGCGGCGGCACCGATGTCGCTCGGCGTAATTGCATTATGGGTTACCAGAAATAGCGTTAATATCATGGCGTAGGGTGTAGGGTTTAGAGTTAGGATAAGCGTTATGGTTAGGGTTAGGGTTATGTAACCTTGTCTTGACCTTTGACCTTGGTATTTACTAAGTTTTTAGAGGTTACCAAAGTAGAAGTTTGTGTTAAATGTAATATCAAACTAAGTACAGCGGTTCATGAGTTATCAACAGCACACCAGATTTCGGACTTCGATTGCGGATATATTCGAAAATAGATAAAGCAATCGACAAACAGAAAACGGCGTTGTCATCTAGGATTTCTGCACGTTCAATGAAAACAATTTGGTAAACTTTAGTCAACTAACGACAAAATAACCATTTCTTACGTATGATTTTGAAATTTAATAAAGTTTTTGCTGTTGGCAAGTAACATGTTCGTGCAACATTTCGTCAAGCTAAGTGCGGGGGTCCATGAGTTGGGATTATTGTGTTGACAGCGAAAAACCTCAGCTGAAAACAGTACTGTCGTCTGTCGTCGCTACCGCGGGCAGTAATTTAAGAATCCGAGCTGTTGCTAGGATAGCCGACCGTACTGATTGCCAGTAACTTTCAAGGTTATCCAAGGTCGACGATTGTCATTTCATCTGAAAGGACGTATGTCACTTCCTATTAGTGGTTAATAGTAAAATTGGCCCTATCTCTCACCGTTTCCAAGATATGGTCAATTATTTCCCTGATTTTCCTAGCCCCTTTCATTCAACCCCAACTTGAACATGTTTTCCTTACACTAGATGGCTGAAATTTTGCATGCCCGAGTTCAACACATATGGCTAGTTATTCGTGTAAAAAGTTTGCTTTCTGCGAACTAAAGCTTAGCCGCAATACATCCGTGACAGACAGACAGACAGACAGACAGACGGACGAACGGACGAGGACGACAACTCGTACCAATATCTCGACCGTTACTTAAGTACGGTAGGCTAAAAATAATTTTAAAAACTAACAAAATGGAAAACAGATAAAATGTGAAGATACATTTTACATGTGCTATATATAGCCTGTAACAATCGTGTTTAGGATATCGACACTGGCACGCGGACCTACGTTCAGACGACAGTCCGCTGGAGGCGGGGCTTGGATTCACGTGCAAACTCAAGACTCCAGTCTACTTCCAGGGTCGTGATGTCATCGAACGTCAGAAGACTGAAGGACTTATGAAGAGAATCGCCTGCTTCACCATTGACCAGTACGATAACTTGAACGATAACGATAGCAGTATAATAACGAAGTCAGCATTGTATCGTTATAGTAGGGGCCTAAATTTTCCCTGACACTCTGTTGTATCTAGTTTTTACACGTTAAAACAGCTACTACTTTCAACGCGTCTTAGTCATCGCAATTTTGCCCGTTCGTCTGTCTGTTTGTCCGTCCGTCTGTCTGTCTGTCACACGGGTGGATTAGTCAAAAACGGTGCAAGCTACGATCACTAAATCTTCACCGTCGGCTGCCTGGAAGATTGTAGTTTCCCCAAACGAAGGCGCTAAATGAGAGGGGTGGAAAAAGTTGGCATTTTTAGCCAATAAGTCACTGTATCTCAATCACGGTGCCAAATAGGGCATAGGTTACTATTAATAATCACTAATAAGAAATCGTACGCTGACTCTCGATTGTCACCGAATTCAATGATATCGGATGACCTTGAACGTTGAAATAGGGGTTTCTAACTATAGATTTTTGGCGATTTCGGGCTGCGAGACACATTTCAAGAGCGAATTGCGCCGAAACCAATCGAGGTAGACATGGAGAAGCTGCGTATGAAATTTTCTGCATTGAACGTAGATTTCGACGGACGCAGGAAGGCATCAAAGAGCGATACCCCATAAAAGTTGTTATTTTACCGTTGTTGGCCAGTCTTTCATGAAAACGGTTGCAGATAGACATGGGGATGCTGCTTATCACAACAAGCACTAGTGACGAGCTTTTCAGTCGTATCAACATCGATAACTTTGAAAAACCCTGAACTTTCAAAATAAAGGGGTTTTTATTGATTTTTGCGACCTGCGGCTGTAGCAGACACTCCAAGACTGAACTGCAACGAAATGGCTGGAGATAGACTGTCAGTTTTTGAACAGCAACTGTTATTGGCTTTCGCGCGTCTCGTGAGCAATAGCTCAAATTTCTTGTTAAAGGATAACTATGGCGCTAACAGTAACTACTACCTAATGACTGAAATTTGCACGTTTTAAAATGATTTAAGCCTACATAAACTTTTGTTCAGGGAAATAATTGTGGTAGACTGGCGCATTTTGTGCCACAAAATAGGTGCCGCTTTCTTAATCGTCGTAATTCAAATGTAATAATTACAGTCTAGAATATGGACCGCGTTGTCCGAAATTAAGCACGTTTGATTTGAGTTGTAATCTGTTCTTCATTTTTTTAGCTTAAACTTCCGCTATAGTGCTTGTTTTTACGCGCAACAGCAGCTACTGCTGTAGCTCGTCTTAGCCATCGCAGTTCTCTCTGTGTGTCTGTCTGTCTGTCCGTCTGTCACACGGGTGGATCATTCAAAAACGGTGCAAGCTAGGACCACCAAATTTTCGCCGTCGGCTGCCTGGAAGACTCTAGTTTCAGGATCCGTGATGCTTTTTCGTATATTCGAAAGGATTCACCCCGAACGAAGGCGCTAAATGAGAGAGGGTAGGAAAAATTTGCGATTTCCAGCTGATACAGCGTTGGCAGGGCGAGACAGGTCACGCCCGCTGGTGAGTATACAAATAAAACACTATAGATAATTAGCCGCCGGGCGTCTGCGCCCTCTGGCGACTGATTTTGTTTTACTGGGCTTTCAAACATGCACCGCTGTTGCGCGTTCCCCTTTGCGTTAGCAGGGCTTTTCTTGTTTATAATTCGTCCGAGTTGTGTAGTTTGCTAATAAAAATAACATAGTCATTTGATTGATTGATTGATTGATTAATTGTCGCAGGCGAGTGCCATTGCACGGTCTGGAGGCAATTTATCGCGACGGCGTACCGGTGGGATTTCTGCGTCGAGCGGACTTCGCTTTCACCCTGGACAAGAGCATAGCATACGGCTACGTGCGCCACCACGAGGGACTTCCAGTGACCACGGACTACATCAGGACTGGACAATATCACATCGAGCACCTCAGTGAAGCTATACCGGCCCGCGTCCATCTAAAAACACCGTTCGACCCCGAGCACAAGAGGGTTAAAGGCATCTATGCGTAATGGAAGCGACACACAATTGGGGACTTTATATTTGTAGGCCTACGACGCGTGATTTGATAAACCAATGCTTACAAGCTGATCGGGGCTACGGAATTAATCATCTTGTTGCCTTGTACGAGATGGTTACGTTTTGTACTGGTCAGTTTGTGTGCAAAATGCGTGATGTGGGTCTTGTTTTTTTATGAACAAATAAATGGAGATGGAAAGAGATACTCGTATGAACGGATTTGCTAAAATTCTCAGAGGGATTGGACAAGAAGATTAATTAGGTTCTAGAAAGGGTAGGATCTCAATAATTCTCGATAATTTATTCAGAATTTTTTTAAAATTTAGCCTACAATTAACTTTATGGGAGATAATAGGACAAGAAGCCCAGCCATCGCTAGGGTGGGCCGACCGCACTGCATACATCTGAAGGCCAGCGTCCAACTATCGAGTCGGAGTAACTGCCCCTCTGTTTATTCAACCCGAAATTTGAAAATGTCTTCCTCGCACTTCATCGCCAAAATTTTGCATGCCTAGGTTTATATGACAACGGGGCGAATTATTCCTGTAAAAGTTTTCTAATAAGACTTAATTAAGCCTGCCGTACCGTTCAGCAATAATACATTACACACAGACGACAAAGAGACAGACAGACACCCTGTAGCAAAGGGCCAGACTTCAGCCTAATGGTCAGCCCCAAAACTAAGTTTCCCAGCGAATGTTTTAGAACTCTGATCGCTTCTAATTCTCATAGGGCGGTGTTCTAAGCTTACTTAGTTTATAAATAATCTTTCTTTAGCATGTTCCGTGCTGAATTAAACCGACAAGTTGACTGTTTTCGACCGTGTTTTTATTTGTCTTGTAGTTATTTAGTTGTAAATAAATTAAGCTGACATTCGTCGTTTTCTCTGCTTAAACTTGTACCTATTGATGTATTTTTTATTTGACGAATTTTATTGCTTTTAATTTTATGCTACGTTATTGAAGATTTGATTTATATAATGTTATGTGTAACTGTGTGTTTGTTCTTAAGTTTTGTAGCAATTGAAGTTTGTTACTAAAGCCCTTTTTCACTTGTTTTGCTTGTCGCAACATGATTGCCACTTGCGTTATTTTTACATCTTAGAATTGCTATAATTGACACTTAGCAACACATAGCACATTAAATGCATTTGAAAAACAAGAAATTTGAGCTAATGCTCACGAGACGCGCGAAAGCCTATAGCAGTTACTGGACAACAACGGTAAAATAACGACTTTTACGGAGGTACCGCTGTTTGATGCCCTCGTGCGTAAGTTTATTTGAATCTAGAAAATCGAGACTTGAACTATCAAAATCTACGTTTAATGCTGAAAATTTCATACGCAGCTTGTTCATGTCTATCTCAATTGGTTTCGGCGCAATTCGCTCTTGAATTGTGTCTCGCAGCCCGAAATCGACAAAAAATCCATAAAACCCTTTATTTTGGCATTCAAGGTCATTTAAGGTCATTAAATTTGGCGCCAATTGAGAGCCAGTGTACGACTTCCTATTAGTGGTTAATAGTAACCTAAGCCCTATCTCGCACGGTTACTGAGATACGGCGAGTTATTGGCCAAAAATCGCAAATTTTACCCAGCCCCCTCTCATTTAGCGCCCTTGTGATCCTAGCTTGCACCGTTTTTGACTGATCCACCCATGTGTCGGACAGACGGACGGACGGACAGACGGAGGGACAGAATTGCGATGGCTAAGACGCGCTGAAAGCAGTAGCAGCTTTCGCGCGTAAAAAATGATAAGTGTTTGTGTGTGTTTTATGTGTTCATGGGTTTCGAGCCTGCCATTAAAGACAAATAAATAAAATAAATAAATTAGTCTTGAAGTGCATTAGGCCTAATAATCCATATAACTTTGCCAATAATAATGACAACTACACCTAGGCTCAATAAAAGCAGAACAGCAAAAACAAAAGTCAAATATAAAATGGTTTTTGGCTGCAGTCAAGTCGAGTCTTTGGCACATGTGTCGTACGTCTATCTGTCTGTGTGTCGTTTGTATCGTATGTATTGTGGCTAAACAGAACGACGGATGTCGAAAGAAATCGACAATGAATAAGGTGTTGGACAGGGCGACGAGGAGTTCATATAGAGTGACAATAGTAACCAAGTTTCTATCTGCAGCGGTTTGGCCGCAATTTTTTAAATGCAAGGTTGCTGCCTGCTGCCAATCACCCACGTAAGCCGAATAACCATATCCCCTAGCGTTAATTGTACGCTCGATATAGCAGCGTCACTATAGCGTGTATGGGACTATAGTCACTCTGGGTAATCGTTTTCTTACTGCGACTAAAAGTCAGATGATGGCTTTTGGATATAAGCGCGTACGATCGGCCCACTTTAACGACAGTTTTTGTTATTCTGTTCGGACTTATAGGCTACGAGAACGCAGAACTAAAAGAAGTTTATTCAAACGTTTAACTTCACTGCATTATTAATATGTAAGTGTTTGTACTTTATTTTATTATTTAATTTAAGCCTTTAAAATTATCACTTACTGACAAGAAGGGCCTTACAGGTAGGCTAATTAGTAAAGGTGGACTATATAGATGCAAACAGTTTTTTGTTCAGTAAAACTTTGAAAACAAACTAAAAACTGCATGAATATTTTTAATACCAAATGAAAAAAATACGACGCAAGATTTTTCAACGACGAACGAAAACTGGAAGCACGGAATTTTTTAGATCTTGGCAAATTTTGACCAATTAAATCACCAAAGTCACCAAAATGCGCACATATCTGCAACGCTGTCATTATAAACAACGTGTTCATATTTATCATAAATTTTGGAAATGTCTTGCTGTTATTTATTTGTTTTTTTTTGTATTTTTTCTTGAGTCAGCTGCGTCAAAAAGTACTGTATTTTGCGTGCGTTGCGGTCTTGCGGAGAATGGAAATCGGACTTTAGACAGATAAGAAAAAATAACTATTCTATGGCATACGCAGTTTGTTTGTAAACAATAATAGGGTTAAAACGTTTGTTACAAAGATGTATGTTTCTTCCAAGCGAAATAATCCTGTTTTACTAGTTTGATGTAATGGTGTACATGTCTTGAATTTGCTAACATTACTGACAACAGGAAATTGCAACATCTCCACTTGTACGTTTCTCACTAGACGAATAATGTCGAAGTCAGAACCGAGCGAATCAGATCGTAGAGAAATCGAGAAGTTCACGAAACACCTCATCTACAAATTCGTTCAGGTCAAACTTAGTTGCATTTTTGTTACTTACTTAACGACAGTTGTTAGAATGTACTTTAGGATTAGGGTCAGCGTCTACTTCTAACAGTTTATGCACTTCCTTACCGGATTCCCAAGGCTAGCCGTAACGAAACTTAGTCTAACATATTTTATCTCTAACACTAACTATATCTCTAATTTAAACCCTAACCCTGATTTTAAGACTAACTCTGTCTCTAAGCCTAGATTGCTGTTTCAAACCTTCTCTTAGGAAACTTTTGTGATACACCAAAACTGCCGATATCTAAAACACACTTCAGTGGTATGTATACTCATGGAATATTTTGGTTTCTGGCTGCTAGGCACTTACGGACCTCAGCTGTGGAATGGCTTGCTGGTCAGATTTTGATTCTGGACATTTGCAGTGATTCTTGAAGATGTTTCTGTTCATTTGAGTGTGTAATGTGATGTGACCTTTGTTAAAATGGTGCCCATTCTGAGCTCACAGGTTTACTTATTTACTCTGCACAGTTTACACTTACTTGCTTACTGTGTGTAGGTCGTGGTGCAGTCAAGGCTGGGTGGGAGGGCGTCAACACGCTCGAAGCAGCTGACTTCCTCTGATTGGTTCAACGTGTCACTGCCGGACCGCACTGATGTTCGTGATGCTACCAGGGCAGCATTTGGTGACCAGATGATGAGTCTCGTTGAGCCGCTGTGTGTTGAGATTGCACTGCGAACCAACGAGAACGAAACAATGACTCTGGAGTATTGGTATCTTCAGCTCACCGACAAAACCACCCTGCCTGACAGCAATTTTACGGTATTCAACTTGGAAGCTTCTGTGGCTTGAGTTAGTTCTGGACAACTATTTTATCTGTCAGAACTGTGATGAAAATATCAGGTTTTTAAAAATTAATTATATTACCTGGTACGGGATGTGGATACTGTCACCTTTCAGCTTACAGTGCCTGACAGTAACAATGCAGCATTACAGTATCGAAGTCTTGAGCTTCAGTTTTTACGTGCGACAGCAGGTACTGCTTTTAGCGCATATTAGCCATCGCAATTCTGTCCGTCCGTCACACGGGTGGATCAGTCAAAAACGGTGCAAGCTAGGATACCAAATTTTCACCGTCGGCTGCCTGGAAGACTCTAGTTTCAGGAACCGTAAAGATTTTAAATAAATTCGAAGGGGGTCACCCTGAATGAGGGCGCTAAATGAGAGGGGGTGGGCAAAATTTGCGATTTTTATGCAATAAGTCGCTGTATCTCAATAATGGTGCGAGATAGGGCCTAGGTTACTATTAATCACTAATAGGAAGTCGTACACTGGCTTTCGATTGCCACTGAGATGAATGACCTTGGATGACCTTGAATGCAAAAATAGGGGTTTTTGTGGATTTTTCGGTGATTTGGGGCTGCGACACATATTTCAAGAGCGGCAGCATTCACGCGAGACGGTGGCGCCATCTGGCGTATGTAAATACATCGTACCCAATGTCAGTTGCTGGATCGATGAGCTTAGATTTGTTCGCAGTGGGCCTTGAAACATGCACCGCTGTCGCGCATTCCCCTTTCCGTTAGCTGGGCTTTTCTTGTTATGTTTAATTGAAGCAGTTATTTTCTTTCTTATGTATCTTGTACTAATAAATTTCATTTATGTTTGTTATGAGTTTATATACTGATGTGGTGTCCCAAACACATAACACGGTGTAGGATTTATTTAGGTTTCCAACTGTATATCAAGTCAAATTTAAACTTAAAAGTAGATTGCACGATAAAATCTGGGATAAGAAGCAGATGTGAGCATCACAGAAAGTATGATGCAATGCACTGTAATTTGATAAAGGAAAAGTGAGACACTGTTGTAGGATAGCAATAATTGTCTTTGCTGTCTTGTAAATGCAGCATGTATTTTCTCAATTTAATTTTAAAGATAATGTAGTCGTTTATTTAATTCTTTGGTATTTTGTATTGTGTTGTTAATGCAACGTGTGCGTGCTGTCTTTTGGCATAATAAATGATTTATTAATAATCTGGCTATATGTTTTATGTTATTTTTGACCAGGCACCGATGACCGTCTACAACTATATTGGCCTTCTACTGAAATCACTCATCGTAGTAACTCGATCGACGCCTGTGTACAAGTTATCTCGTGGTCAGTCATCCGACACGTATCGCACCTGCTATGAAGTCTATCTTCGTAGACCAATCGCATCGTACGATGTGGACAGCTTCTGTCGGCAGCCAATTGGATCCGTTCCTTCACCGTTGGGCGCCATTGCAGCATTTGTGATTTATCGAACAAAACTCACAATCTGTCCGAAACAGTCTTCTGCTCCGGATCTTTCCAGTACCATCAAAGATGACCATTTTAACACCACACCACCGTCGAAGATCCATGATGGAAAGTTGGAACTTGAAAACCGTGGTGAGGATACCGTGTTTGGAACATCACCGGGACGAAATCCATTAGTAACACCGATCTCGGCTGATGTGAAATCTCGGCAGAAAAGGCTCGCATTCGGACCCACAGTGCCCGCCGATACAGAAGAAGTTCCACCGCTGATCGACCTTGCCGAAATGGAGCCACCTTTTGCCTCGTTACTGCGGCATGCTGCGCTTGGGACGTCGCCGCCTCCGGAGCACGTTGCGGTCCAAGATCGTGGACGCCGCAGCCCAAACGTGACGGGCGACTCGGGAAGTTTCCGGCGATCCCGGGAGTCAGTTGGTTCGTCGACGGAAAGTCACGGAGATTTGCCGGGGATTCTCCGGGATGACTTTGTGCTTGTTGAGTTAAAGGCTCCGTTCGCTGGGCAGGAGGATGAGCTCGGGAGATTCTACCGAGACTGTCAGCTGGCACCGACGCTGAGTATGTTTGAGCCGACATGTAGTCTGAGTGACATGATGACATCTATCACAGACCAACTTGTGCAGTTTGAAGCCTCCGCAGACGAGTTTAACGACTTTGTCACCTCACTACAGCATGTCGAGTGAAGTAATTGGCCCATCACTTTATCTTTCTGTTCGCTTTTTTGTTGTTTTTTGTGTCATCACGTGCAGTCTTATTTCGTACATTTTGAAGTCTTTGCTGACGAGTTTTAACACCTCGTTACAGCTAGTCGACTGATATCAGCCCATCACTTTCTGTTCGCTTTGTTTTAATGTTTACTTTGTTTTAATGTTCACTTTTTGTTGTATTCTATATCTTTATATTTTTTTTGTACAATCTCATTTTGCACAGTTCAAGGCCTTGGCTGACAAATTTAACAAGTTCATCACTTTACTGCAGCAACTCAGTTGCAGTCAGCTCGTCACCTTTTTCTACACTTCGTCGTTATTTTACACCTCAGCAGACAAGCAACGACAGCAGTGGTCCTCACAGTTTCTTTTAGGATTTGATTTGACCCTTGCACTCAAGTTTAATTTTTTACAAGTTGTCACCTCACTTTGGTAAATTGTTTGACGTCTGCCCATCCTGCTCTGTTCACTTTGTCACTGTTATTATTACCCAAGTAAAGAGACCTTGTTTCTGCCTTTTTTGTATCTGTCTGTATGTGTGGTTGTATGTTTGTGAGATTACTCAAAAATCACTTAAGGAATTTTTTTCAATTTCTGCAGATGTGGGGCATTTTTACAAGGTTTCTACACTTCGTTCATATCTAGAAAAAAGTTTCTCCAGTATTTTTATTTGCTTACAGTCTGATAGCCAAGAATCCAAGTTCACAGGGGCAAGTTCTCAGATTGCTTTTTAGTTTTTTTTTCACTTTCAGCCAGAATGTGTGGCATTTAAAAGTTTTTAAACAAACATCTTGTCATGTTAACTACTGTATAAGTTATTTATGCTCGCTGTCTTCTGTGTGAGTATATGGACATTGACAGGTTGAATGCTATGCTTAATCAATTGCAGTATTTATCAGCTTTGCATATATCTGTGCTAAGCTATGTGTCAGTAAAATGCACTGCTGTGGTGTGCATAATGTGGCTGTGCTGCTTGTTAAGTATGTTAACTTGTCATGTACTGGACTGAGTAGCTTCTTGGCATGTAAGATGCTACAGATGCATTTAATTAGGATGAAAAATATGGCAAATTATGTTAGCCCACTGCCAACATTTTGTGACTTTTTAACTGAAAATTGGCACTTTGGTTACGCCTATCCTTAGGAAACATTTCACATCAATTTTGGTTTTCTAGCACCATTTTCACATGCTGTAGCAGAATGCTACGCACGTCTCAGCCAAGGTCTGAGCGTCTGTCCATCACACTGCTGTATTGTATCAAAACGGTGCAAGCTAGGATCATGAAATCCCTATTGTGCGCTGCACCAAAGACTCTAGTTTATCGTGACGAAATTTCGTGCCCCTGGTTGAGGTGGTTCCCCTCGAACAAGGGCGTCAAAGAGGGGTACTCCCTTAAAAAGACGTTATTTTGCCACTATTGGCTGTTCTAGTTAGCACCGCTAACTGACATTGAACTGAAATGTGGGAAAAGTGCAGGAGAACGTCAGGGTGTTGCAGAAATTTTTCAGCATCTGGAGCTTTGGTGAGTGGTCACCCTGTACAATGGAAAAAGTTTTCTTTGCATTGTATGACTGTTGCATATGCTAAAAGGTGGTCCATATAAAACCAAGCTCTTAACTTTTGTGCTGTGTCAGTGGTAAACTGAAGAAAAAACTAGTTTTCAAAGATCCCGTCACATCCTAAATGCGTTTTGAAATACACTGATTGTTACTCTGTAACTCGCTTATTCTGAAGCTGTCTGTATTTCACAAGGTAGTGTATCTTCGCATTTGTGGTGTGGTGGGATCTTTAATTTACTCTTCATTGCAAATTTACTGGGTCACGGAGATTATCGATGAATGAGATTTCAAAGTTTGGTTCTCATGTGTCAAAAACTCAGGGGCCTGTTTTTATTGGACCATTCCATACATGTAAATATCAGTTGAATGTTGAATGTGTTACAGCATTGCTTTGTGTTTATTCACAATGATTATTATATCGTCTTTCACTGTGAATGCAAATATCTGTGTTGCTATAATTGTATGAATATGCATGTATTGTGGCTGTGTTGTAACAATGCAAGAGCTGTGATGCACCAAGATAACAGAAGACAGTTTGCTTGTTACTCGTGAAATCTGAAACAAAGCTCGTTTCAATATGGTTTTGATCTACTGTATAACTGTACTTATACACCCACACAATGACAGTTTCACAAGGTAGTGTAGTCACACAGCTAAGTTGTGGTGGGATTTTTAATGACAGTTTTGTGGCAAATTTTCTACTTAGTCTGTCGGTAAAAGAACTGTGAAAATCAGTCAACATTTGTCAAAGATATTGAAGATATCGATGTTCTATTTTTGGCTCGCAGTTTACATGTACTAGTAACTTCTCAAGTACCTTTTGCCAGACAGTACACTATAATTTAGCAAGATGACTAAACTCTTCTCTGTGCAATTTTTAATTATTCGTGATTATTAATTGTTTGTAGGCCAAGTAACACAAACAGTGTCTTTGGACAAGTAAGTTTGTCAGTTAAGCAATAAAAGTAACATGAAAAGCATTGAAGTTTATTGCAGATCTCTCACTGGGGTGGAAGAATTTAAGCAATCGCAAGGCCACAAAGGTTTGATCATGAATAAATTTAGCATACATTTCAAATTAGTGAAACAATAACATAATATCAAGCATAGACGTCAATCTCTCTTCGTGGTTTGGGGAATACAATGGTAAATTATATTTTCCTTTTCCTTCCTCTTTCGTTCTTCCCTTCCTGTCCCGTCCATTAAAAGTAAATCCTCTGAAATCTAGCTAGAAGGAATGGGGGCGCTGGTGACCACTTTCCAGACCAAATGAAATTCTCTGACTTTCCAATAGGGTAGGCAAAGATTCATGGATATACTGTTTAACACTACACAGCTGACAATCTGACAATCGTTGTTTCGCATTAATTGAAAACAGGCCAGGTGACCCTGGTGAATTCATCACATAATGCGTTGTGACTGCTGCCATAACATCCATTTTTCCCTGCCTTTTTCGACTTTTTTCATTTTCTCTGACTGTTCCCTGTTGGTGGACCAAAGTTCATCAATTTTTTTATCCGATGCGGAAGAAATCATAATTGATAACATTGCTACTTGTCGCTTCGGTCGCAATTTTGTGTACGGTGTTTAATTTAAACCAAGAAAAACCTACAAAACTTAAAAAATAATACCATAAAATCTAAAACCTAAAAATTTTCTTTAAATAAAAACCTAGGTTTTTCTAGCCCTGAGACCTGCTTCAGATTCTTTAGTCCACTGAAATATTTCAGAGCTTTATTCGGATGGGAGGGCGACCTAGCCCTAGACCTCTCGACCCCCGCAACGCCTTCGACGTCTCGTTTCCCCCACTTTTTCAGTAGTATGATCACTGGATGTACAGTACATATACACACCATTGCCAACTTTATAGGTAATTATCTGCTTAATGCAAAAGCGAATTTTCTTTGAAAATGCGTTAACATTTGGCTAAGATATGGACATTAAGATAGGCCTAGTGGTACAGTTTTTTGAGACACCTTGTGGGCTTACATGTATATCAGTCGCGCCGCCGCGTTCAGCACCGTGTGAAAGCACGGCGTGAGAATATCTTCATGGGCCTATCGTCTTAACTTATAGGGCCTAGGCCTATACAACAGGATATACATGTAAGAGCCTATGCAGAAGCAAGAAAAGCTTCCTCGTCGTGAGGTGTTGTTTGCGCGTTTACTTGTGACAGTGAACGAACACTCCTTTCACTCATCATCATCATCATCGACAACCGTGGGCTCAATGCCCGTTGGTGTCTGACGCCATTCTTACTATCGCTGCCCACCGCTGCCTATCTAGGGCAGCGTGGCTTAACTCCTGCAGGG
>Ga0056128_1004952_pt1 | contig 16704 bp, 8 predicted proteins | sample WorMetLIZISLAND2_FD_71113 | JGI IMG/M metagenome (GOLD analysis project Ga0056128, IMG submission 71113) | Marine gutless worms symbiont microbial communities from Max Planck institute for Marine Microbiology, Germany - Olavius geniculatus... ... | reverse complement strand
TTGTTTGAGTTGGCAATGTTTGTTCGTGTATGTTTGTACATATTTGGTTAAGAGGACGAACATGGCACTATCGCATAATGTATCAACCGAATTTATCTATCAAGCCTCTGGACATCGATGTGACACATTCATAATATCGTTGTGATTTTGGCATTTTGTTTAATTAGGGGACCTACACACAGCATCCTCTGTTCTGGCATATATTCAAGTTGACAGTTTATCACCCTTACTCTTTGCTTGCAGTTGTTTGATTTACAAATATTTATGTGTTTTACATCCATGCTTTTGGTCAGTAAATGTATAGTACTGCGGTGGAGAAAATCGAGCACTTTGTGTACTTCTGCAGACAATACTGTAAGTACTGCCACTGCAAACTTTCTTGGTCTGTGATTTGCGTGAGCTGTTCTCTGTATTGCCTGTAAGAGATAAGTGTAGGTTTTCATAATTGTTGATTTGTGTCTTGACAGCAATCTAAGCATTATATATACATAGACCTATTTTATAAGTGACCGTAACAAAAAAGTTCAGATTGCAGTGTGAATCTAAACTCATGGCACAGTACTGGCAACAAGGCTAGGCCTACTGTAACCCACTGCACTACATACAACATCAGATGAATGAACCTAAAACGTAAATCGTACGCAAGGCAAACGCTTGCATAATGCTTCCAGATATTACAAGAAACTCTCCAGAAAGAGAGAGGAGCCGCGCGACGGCTGGTCATACAAGAAGTGGGTCACTTCGTCCCCAAATTTCGGGAGGAAGGCATCGACCGATTTCAGCCAAATTTTAACACAATCTGGCAGAGACACGGCGGTATTGTGCGCAAACGAAATTCTGACAAAATTTTTCACATTATTCGCCAGTTAGCTCCACCATTCGCAAATCTGGTCTTTTGGGGGAACTTCGCACCCCAATTTTGGTGGAAAGGGGAGGTTGTAGGGGTTGGCGATGGTACCATTCGAAAGAGCCTTTCCTATAGGCTCTCTGTAGTCTAACGTCGCAGTGCAGAAGGCTCATACTTTTGGGGAAGCAAGAGCTATGGCCTGCTCTTCCGTGCCAAAAGTTGGAGGAGCAGCTGCTCCCTCTGCTCCCCCTGTTCCAACGCCCATGCTATGATACGTATCATTGCACTGAGTTTTGTGCTTTGTGGTTTAGTTGTGCCATCTAGACAAGATAATAATTAAGTTATTATGATGAATAGTCATTTAATACGTTTTACTGTTTTACCTTTCCGTTTCTTTTCTTGAAATACCGAAGCTATGGATTGTTTCGGTTGTGTGGTAGAGAAAAACGCAGATAGTTTACGCCATTTCATAGCAGACTGGTCCTTTATCATGGGACCGTGCTGACTTTGATCATTTAATGGATTTGTGGACTAACAAAGCGGACAACTATTGCGAGAGTCCGAACACAGTTGGCAAACGACGCATCCATATCGGTGCATATATGACGGTGATATTATAATCTTCTAGGACTCCATGTGAACAAATCACCGCCAAGTAGCTGTAACTGTGAGGTCCAGTGGGAGCTGTACGTCTGCAGAGAGAGTTGTGTGGAAGACCAGACCATGCAGACCTGTGCACTATGCTGGCACCGGTTTCACTCGCTCGTTTCGCTCACGTTATTTCATAACCTACTTCGTCGTACTAGCTCGCACCACACTTGTCTGCGGTCTTATAACCGTCCGAAATCTTACCCCAGTCGAGCGTGACGATTGAAACGCGTCTTGCGTCTTTGTATCACACGCACATCCCAGGCAGAACACATCGTCGAGCACAGTCATCGACTAATAAGCACGTTTCGTTACGGCCTAGAGTGTATTACCCGTGTGTAGCTAGGCAAAATGATGTAAGTAGAACGTATTACTTACAATTTACATTAGTTGAATTTCCGACAGCGTTTATCAGAAGCAAGAAATTCACAGCTGACCACGTGGGCTTAAAAAATGAACCACATGATATCGATCAGATGTACATTTATTTTTTTTATAAAAATGACCTCTGGAGCAAAATAAAGTATCTGATATTTCGAAAAAAATTCGATCTTTGTGTTTATAGCAAATACCGGTAGCCCCATGCATTAATTTGGCATCACCTTATCTGTGGTCAACCGGCCGTTGATATTTTGTAGCACAGAAAGAAAAATGTACACATGTTGCAGGGTTCTTGTCCAGATGCGAACTGTGGCATATTTTATGTCCCGGCGTAGCGTTTTGCGTTTTCTGAACTACAAATTTACAAGTTTTATTATTTCAATAGCAGCAGAATTTCAGAGCCAAATGCAAATAAAACAAAACATTGTGCACGATACAGAAAGTGCACAGAATAAGCAGATTATAGCGTCCCTTGTATGCAAGAAGTGCATTAGTCGATTTGTGCTCGTTTTTAATGAGTTTTTGATATTAACGTGCGCAGCTCGTCAAGATGCATCCACTGCATAAAGTGCACATGTCGAATGATGCACCCTCATGACGATATTACCGTTTGAAATTTTGCACAACTTCGAGTTAGAACTTTTAGTTTCTGCAAGAAGTTCATATCCGCGTTTGCAACCATTTTGCGTGTCATTTCTAGACAACGTTATGCATGTGATTCATGCAAGAAGTACACATATAAACTTGTGCATGTAAAATTGTGCATTTCTTTGTCTTTGAATGGGATCAACTAAGATTCTACAAAAAGTGGACATAGAGACTTATTTACTAGCTTACAGTAGAACCCTACACAATCGATTCTAAAGTTTTGTATTTTTTCAGTGCATTTCTTGCTAATTAGACCACCCGGAACAGTAGTTGATGCCGGCAGGTTTATATTTTGCTGCTGTTTTTCCCACCGCACTGAACAATTCATTGTACGGTAATTACTGATTGCTGAGTTTCTGACTGTTACTGCAACAAAATCATTATTGTGGCTGATTGTAACCTGTTAAAAGTTTTAGCACCAAAGTAGCCCTGTCGGCCTTACTAGTTGTTAGGCCTTTTGCTGTTTTTGCTCTTTTTATATTTTGCGTAAACAGTGTATTTATGTTGTATCCAGTCTACGCCTTTGAAATGAATTGGGGATTGTTGTACGTTAATGTCGTTTGCTTGTAGTTGTATTTTGTAATAAATGTTTTAGTTACAGTTTTTTTTACACTGATTTTTCACGTTTTAAAAAAAATCGTTGGAAAAATACAAACAAAGTTAAAATGCATTTACTATAAAAAAAATTTTTAAAAACGTTTGCAAAATGTTAAAAAAAATGTATGTCTCCACGATCCTGTTCGTTCGACTTTAAGCTTTATTCATAATTGAAAACAAGCAATCATAGATAAGAATAGCTTAATTTACAATGTACCTGGTAATTTCACACCAAGAATGCTTAGTGTTGTTATTTTTAACCAGCAATTCTGTTACAACACAATAATGTGACCAGCTGCACAATTGCGAAATGGCTTATTTAGTTCTGCAAAAAGTGCACAAGTAAACTTTTTCGAAACGTCGACTTTTTGGCCGCTAGCTGAATAAGTCACATGCATTCCAGCAAAACCGATTTTATTTTCCTGTTATTCACAATACAGCATACTTTCATACTGTATCAACGTTTTACATGGCGAGGCTGAAAATAATTAGAATCGAGGCGAAAACTTTAAATTTTGATTGACTCAACATTTACTTTTTTGTACTTGTGCACTTCTTGCATACAAAGGGCGATATTACACTGACAAGAGGCCTCCATTTTCGGCCCTTCGGGCTTCAACTCGATCCAGGTTTCTCAGCAGCATTATGGGCGCTCCAGTATGCGTTGCAGCGCTTATGATGCGTCACCATGCTGACGACGTCTATATGACGTCACAGCCAATCGCTGCGCCCAGCTCTGCTGCGGCCTAAGAGGTGTTGCTGCACAATTTTGGAAAAAGTGAAATTTTCTCTAACGGGCGACCCCTCAGCGACATCGCACCTTGTTCATGTTCCGGCCATGTAGGACACGGATCTGCGTGCAAAATTTCGCGGCCATATACGTCGTGCCGTTTAGAAGTTATTGGAGGTCGCAACTCTCGAAATATAAATTGAGTCATAATAATGCAAAAACAAAACAAGCAACGCAGTGATACACAAACGTGACTGATAACAGAGCACACACAGACGCACACAGCCTGCTTCCATAGATTCCGTTGTATTAACACGGCCATCATCATCGTCATCAATCGACAGTATACATCAATTAGCGTATTTGTTCGGACGCTACGTGTTATGGCTTGGCAAAGCAGGTTTTATGTGTAATGATGCGGTAGTATCGTAAAGCATCGTTTGAAGACCGACAATAATATCACTACGCCTACAGTCACTCCATTGACAGCCAGCCGCTTAGATTTGCTCAACAAGCGTTCTTTATACTGCCTGAACGAATTGCACAAACACGGTCATTTTGCTTTATTTGAATAAATCGAGATTCGCATAGTACACAATGTCGTGCATGGTAACGTGCAGAAAAGTTGTACATTTTACATGCAACCGTCGTCTATCTCCAACATTGTGTTGATATATTTTTCAACATTTCTGCTATATTTTTATTTTATATGTAAACCCTGCCCAAATATGGAACTAAAGCTATAGCTGCAAACTCATCATCAATATTTATCATCATCATCATCATCATCATCATCCTAGTCATCATCGTTCACAACGTTTTATGACTTATCTAACACTGGGGCAATAGCAAGGACACTCCATTCCCATCCAACCACCGCTGAAGCAGAGTCTGAAAAGTGTCGTAAGACCCCCAGTGTGGTCCGGAGCATACAAAACCCGCAAACGGTTTTAGTTCATTTTTGGCCTGAAAACGATTTTTAATGCTAAAGTACCTAAAAGCGGACAACAGCACATATAGTTAATCTAAACTGTTAACATTTTACGTGTTAACTAATGATAATGAATAATATGTGACTGACTGACTTAACTGAATGAACAGCGATCGAGCGGCAGAACCGAATAACAGGCACAGCCTACAAAGAATTCGATGACTGGTAAAATGGGGTTTCTCTCTGCGATTCTTTGTCACCATTCCCGCACTGTAAGCGAAGAAAGCCAGCGATGTTTCCCGCCCAGATCTATTGAAAGAACAAGTCTCCGCTACTTTTTGTCTCTCTGCCTATCTGCGGTGAAATTTTCGTTCGATTTCTATGAAATCAACAACTGTTTGAAGACCGAAAAGATTGCGATCAAAATCTATGATTACCCTACAGGTAAAGCAGCATAACATTAATTTGGCAAAAAAGTTTTACTCGGCATATGTACCAACCCACGCAATGCACATTGCACGTCCTATCTTCAGCATGCATCCAAGATGCCAGAATGTTTTGCGACATTTTTGCAAGCGTTTTTTGTTTTACGTCTGACAATAGCCTGCCTATAGCGTCTTGAAGGCTGACTATAGTGAATGCCAGACTAGTCATTTCAGCGACACTGGCAGTCGGTCGGTCAGTCGAGAAGCTGTAAGAACACACGTCCACGAGATGTTTCAGGCGCCGACACCGCATAGGCCTACGCCAGAGCCAGCAGCCTTGAGGCGACATATTACGCAGCGCTTTCAGCAGCAAATTGGCGCCAACGCATCAAGACAAAAGACGTGTGTGACGTCACACGCCACGTGACATGACGTCATCAAGATGGCGGCGGTCGGCAAGCGCTCAGGTCGTTTGTCGGTAAATAATTCATCGCTGAGCTGAGGATGGCATAGAGCGAGCGAGCAAGCGCTTAGCGGAGGTCGGCGGAACGCAGACGACGATCCTCTGCCGACGGATTGTATAAATGAGATTCCTCACCCTGACAGCTGGACAAGACGAGCGAGTTAAGTTCACAGGAAAAGGTAAGAAATACCGTTATCGCAAACACATGGCGCTATGCCGTAATATAAATGTTGTGCACTAATAGGCAGTTAGATAGGCTGCTGCGCTTTTAATTGGCATCGAAATCAATCATTTTGAATGCCCTTAAATGGCCATTAGTCACTCTATTGCACAAAATATGCATCTTTCTGAGTTTTTAAGAAAACTTGAATGAAGTTAGACTTACACTGTCACCGACCGAACTGGAGCCCACGTTTCCTGCATTTAGCTAACGGTGTGGGGTCTAACTTCGTTCAAATTTTTCTGGTCGATTCCAAAAATAAACGTTTCTCTACGCATTCGCAGACCATTGCGTAAACGATTGCGGTATTGCACGGTTTTCTGTTTTCATTTCAGATTTTCCGTGTTTGTTTTTTGTGAGCGTGTAACAAATAAAACATTTCAATACGACAGTTTCTATCTAGAGAGTTATGAATACAGTACAGAGTCCAAAGTGGTCTCGCAACAGCCTGCGGATTTTATAGAGAATCACGCATTGATTGTGGATTGAAATTGTTGTAATTCAGTACTCAGCTTTTCCGATATAGTACGACAAAGAAGGCTGAGATTTGCGGGTCACATCTTACGGCTGCCTGAAAACAGACCAGCCTACAAGGCCATGAATTGGTTACCTGACAACGCCAAACGCAAACCAGGAAGACCGACGAAGACCTGACGGGCAACATTCAAAGAATACCTTCAAGATATGGGACTTACCTGGATGGGTGCAAAGAGATCTGCCAGCGACAGACCGAAATGGAGAAAGCTCGTCGCCCGGCAGGAACTGGAGGAACTAAGGTCTAAAGTAAGAACTCAGCTTTTCGTTCTCATGTCGAGCACTCGAGCCTTGTGGTTGGCGTTTCGCTCTTATTTTCTGATCAGAGTTTCGACGCATTCGACAACAAATTTCTGCAAGCGTGCTTACAGGTCAACCGTAACCGGAGCTGGACGTTTGCTGGACGTTTGCAGGATCGTGTAAACACCCCATAACGAGGCGGAACGAAGACCGATATCATACAGGAAACATTGTTACACATTGTGCATCGGTCTATGCGTGACAGCCAGTGATGACGTAATTACTCTAACAAAGTACTTAAGTACAAGAACAAGTACATAAGTACCATTTCAAACTGATTAGCATTTACAACATTGCAATAGGCCTAAATAAAATGTACCTAAAAGGTACTTATATGTACTTATAGGCCAAATACCTTAAAATGTACTTAAGTACAAGTACTCAAGTACATGAAAAGTACTTAAGTACGTACTTACGTACTAATGTACCTAAGTACTCGTCATCACTGCTGACAACATGCGTTTATCCCAATTAGGCAGCGTACACAGGTAGTCCTTTCACTTGCGTGAAAGGTCAATGCACTGTCCCAATTAACCATGGTTAAAAATATTAAAAGATTAAAGGATGTGTAGGCCTATAGTTTACCCTCACACCAAATGTCACGTAATCGCAGTCAGCAGCTGTAGCTGACAGTAAGCCTAAGTATCACTGATGGCATCAACTGAGAACTAATAGCGAAGACTCGGATTTTTTGGTTTAACCTAAATTGATTTATTTAACCCTATAAAGCACAAAGTAGATCGGAAGCAATAAATGACACTGGACTTCTTGGCTGTCAAAGGTATATACGTTGCGTAAAAATTAGTTTTAAGTCTGGATTTATGTTTGGCGCAACACATATTTTTGTCTGCACTTATTGCATTGTAATTGTATGCCACGTTGTAGTTTTATGCGCGTTTTTGTTTGAAAATTATGTTTACTCATCTAAAGTGATGAAACATTTTGTCACGTTTATTTCGTACTAATTTTTTGCTCGAATTTTAACGTATTCTGCTATTTCATGTGATAAAGACTGTTAGACGAGTCGACTTTTGCGCGATAAAAACCAACATTTTACAGTAAGTAGCGAATTCTACTAGAGGTCAGTTCGCAAAATTAAATGAAGAATCTAACAATGTAAATGAATTGGCATAACGGGGTTAATTGTGAAACCCACTGTTATATTTTATTATACAAACCGTTAGTTTGTTCTCATCTTGAATATGCAAATTCTGTCTGGTTAGTGGTCACCATATAAAAAGTGATATGGAACAGATAAAGAAGATTCAAAAAAGAGCTACCAAACTCGTTATTACCTTACGTAAATTACCTCACAAAGAACGCTTTATTTCTTTAAACTTACATACACTAAAATACAGCAGATTGAGGTTTTTAAAATTGTGAATAACATTTATGACGGAAAAGTCGCATTTGCCTGTACATTACATTACAATAATATTTGAGTAACTAGAGGTAACAAGTTCATATTGCACAACCAAACATTTACTCACAATTTCAGAAAACATTTTTTCTTAGCACGAATTGTTAATATCTGGAATAGTTTACCTAGGCTTAATTGGGTAGTTGATGTACAGTCTGTTGATTTATGTAAAGTGTGGCTTGATAGATTTTGGGCACAACAAGAAGTTATATATGATTGGACCGCCGAATTACATGTAACTGGAACCACAGACAGATCGGAGTTTATCGTAAAAAGTTATCAGATTATTAGTAGATTCAGTTATATCGTGATACGGATATAGAGGGACTTTGTGCCTGCATTCGTTTAAACTATCTACGTTACTGATTACTGATAAGAATTTATTACAACAACGCATTGTTGGACAAGTGTGATGACTTCTCTGTATTGACTTGATCGTAAAAGGCTTTTTATTTCTTATAATATTTATTTGGTCTAATTTCTTATAACTAGCCTATAGTGATGTTTTGTGTGGTAGTCTATCTGCTTCAGATAATGTGTTAAATGTCAGCCGTGTGGGCATACAATGATAATGACAACTTGCGGGACGGTCAGTGGACAAGTTGGCGTGTAAACACTGGTCAAGTCGACACACAGTACATGTATTGATTTAAGCCCGTCCACACCACGCCGGGCCGGACTGTTTCTTCTCATCTCACCTGCCCCCTCGACTCGTTCTTCCCCTTCCAGCAGCCATCTTCAGATGACAGCTGAAAACACTGAAAATAAAAGCTGCGCAATCCTGCCGTTCTGATTGCAGTTTCAGTTTCCTGGAATTGTTATTTTAGGCAAGTTTTTATTTCATTTTCCGACATTTTAGACGCATTATTCAAATTTTATATCGATCGTCATACTTTGCAAAATACTATGTAGGCCTATTATCAGATATCAGTAATTATGAAATAATATAGTAATGTCGTTTCTTATTACTTATATAGACTACAGAATTACCCCCATCACAAATGGAATGACAGAAAATAGAGGATATGTTCGAGGTCAGCATTTTCAAAGCCAGGACCAAGGCCAGTGGATTTTGAGGTCAAGGCCACCAAGCTTAGAGTGCGCTAGGCAGAGCGATGTAAAGGCTGGCTTCAGTTCTGCTGCCAACGTTAGTAAGTAACTGAATAAGTAAGCAGAGTAAGTATGACAGTTTTATTCTGTGCATCGAAGCCAGCTGCATCTTATTCAAACCGTAATGAATCATAAAAATGCCTCTACAAGCATAGTTTTAATGTTTCAGACTATGAGCGCTGAGGCCAGACCAAGGCCAGCGAATGGTCTTCAAGGCCCAAGGCCACGATTTTTTTGTCCTTGAGCTGTCCTTGACGTCGAGAACAGTTCTCGAAGACGCTATCGATCCAAGCAGAAAATGACTGCGTTGTGTAACATGGTTAACAGCTGGAACAAAATGAATCTTCTATTGCACAGCTGTCAGTTAAAGTTTACTTTCGCACAACTTTATACGCATCCGAAATCGAACCGAATATAATCGAGTATTGTGTGATCGAACTGGCCGTGGCGGAGCATCACTAATAGAGTGCGAGGCGTAAAAGCTAGCTTCAGCAACAGGTGTTAACGCACGGTGCAGACGACGCATCAGCGACGACTGTGTAGGCCTAGCTGGCGCCTTGGTTCTGAGACACCTTGGTAGCACGACTGTACGCAGCAGTGTGAGATGTTTTACATCATTTACCGTCTTCGTCGACGTAGGCCTGATAACCTTCTGCCGATCTTCACTCCAGCGAGAGGTTGCTCTTAGCAACAGCTCCAAAGTGTAGGCTATTATGTAACATAGTTAGCACTTTACTATGAAAGCAGAAACAAACCAAATCTTCTATTGTAAGCCCGAGACGACTCTTAAAAACCTTTGACCGACACAGCGTTGACAGAGTCACTTGGTAATCATTCCGGAAATTAACGAAAATCGAAAGCCACGACTGCAAAAAGCGTATCAAACATTTGAACTGCACCAAGAACCTATTTTTAAAAACTGCATTGATAAAAAAGTTATTTACGTAATAGATTTTAATCTATATCATTTTACAATAATTTGCTTTTTTATGAAACTGTTTAATACAAATATCATAGAAACTGTCAAAATTATCTTAAATTTTGATTGGTAAAAATGGAAAGAAAACATTTTTGAAGTTAGTTGCTACTGTTATTATAATATAAGCTACAATGTGTATTTATATTGTTTGATCCCAGTCAAGTTTATTATATATTTTTAGTAATCAATTTCACTAATTAGTTACTATTTTTTGTTTCATTGCCATCATATGTTAAACTATGATACGAAAATATAACTGCAGATTGACCTTAATGCAAACTAACTACGAGACGCGCCAATAAAAACAAGCCCATAAGAAAAATTTATAGCTACGGTAAACCTACTCTGTAATTGTAGCAGATAATTTTCACCAAATTTGCAACGCTTGTGTAGAGTGGTTTTAGACCACGTTACAATATTTAGTTTGATTAATAATACACGTATTTAAAGTTAAAGGTCAAGTCGCGTGAAAAAAATATTGGCTAAATATGTGTAGAATGTAACACCAATTAATAATACGCTGATCCAATAAAATGAAAACATCGCTTTGAAGTAATTTTCAGAGAAATGTGCTGTGCCAACCGAACTGAACTGATGACGTCACTTTCAGTACGCTTTGTTGACAAACTGACATTCGCATCGAAAACATAGTAAATTTGTTCGTTTTACTCAGAATAATGTCAGATTCATAGTACAAACACATAAATGACGCATAAATGACATCAGAAATTACGTCATTGTTGATTTGTTCATTACTAAGGGTGTGCGATTAGTAAAATCGATATGCTGGAATATTGCGGTTTTTAGTATCGATGAAAAATTTGGCCTTTTGAGGCCATTTGCCCGTAAATTAAGCTGCATTTGATTTCAAGGCAATAAAACTAGTTAGCAATCCTTCCGCAAGTGACGTCACAGTTGCGGAAATTGCCAAAGCTGTGAAAAATTGAGTATTTGACGTTATTTTAGGGTATGTAGATGTATTAACAACCAGAAAATTAATGAATATTGACAAATTAACATTTGACAAAACCAGTTAGCGCTTTATAACAGTTATGTAAAATAATGCGACGTGGCCTCTAACAGTGCATGGCGTGTATTTTGTTAAATTTTCTACCATTATTTGTGCAAAAAAGCAAGATTAGCTTTAAATTTCCACACGATTTCAAATGCAGACTACGAAAAGTTAATATTTATGATGTATGAGTGTAGTTGTAGTAGTTGTTGTTGTTTACACCGTATGCAAGTTGTTCGGTTTGTCTAATTAATCACGGCTTGTCAAAGTTGTCTAAAGTAACTATGAGTACAGTACATGTAGATGTGCATATCCTCCCCGGGCAGTAACGAGTGGTCTTAGTATGTGTATCAGAACCCGACACCAAGGCGTGCCACCCACCAGTGACTGGCTCGCCCTAACAGCAGCGGCAACGTGCGGACTTGAGTTGCTGCTGACGCTGCGCGCGTTTGTCGCTCGTTACACGATGACGTAGTCGCACGTGACGTCACTTTAGATGATCGCCCGATCGCATTCGGACACCGCCGGAACTTCGACCTATGGTAGAAAAACGCGACCATTTCGACGAGTGTTGGGACGCCCAAATTTTTCAGGTGAAGAATGCTCGCGATGGTGCCAATTTTTCAGCTTTTTCGACATTCTTCTTTGTGGACAGAGAGACTCGGTTTTTACCTAACACAGCGCGCGCAACGCAAAAACATAGACACCCACTTCAATTTCGCGCTTTGGTATTTTCGTTTTTTTGCGTAAAAAACGCGCTGCGCGCATTGCGTTTGATGCAAACCGACTGAACGTACGCAATGCAACGGACGTAATGCAACGAATGCAATAAATGCAGCTGACACAACGCTCTCGTTTCTATTTGTTGCGTACTTTTTGCGTTCGCTGCGTATGTTGCGTGGGTTGCGTTAGATGGAAACTCTGCTTTACGCCGGAAAACGCAAAATGTGCAGGAGGAAAATGTCATAGCTCGGCGCGTCTATAAGTGATGAAAGGAACCATTTAGCATAGACCGTGGACCATGGCACCGGACTGCGTTTGAAGCAAGCCTCCGTCTCGGCGGTGAGTATTTCAGTTTTTTTTCTACACGAATTGCAAAAAAACAACGTTACCGACTGACTATGATAATCATCTTTTACGCAGTATTCATCTTTATTCGGCGAATCGGATATACTGGGGTATAAAAAACCCAGAAAACAAGAAAATTAGCCTAAAGTAAAACAAAACTATCAATTTTTGCTCAAAGCTATAGCTGCAGCATCATGACAGCAGACAAAAACACGCATAAACTCATGTGACATTGACGTTGACCTATGGGCAGATTTCTAGATGTTGCCAAGATACAGGTTCGTGCAAAATTTCATCAAACTAAGTGCAGCGGTTTTTGAGTTATTGTGTTAACAGAGAAAAAAAACTTAGCGACGATGCTAAACACAATACTGTCATCGCTTCCGCGGACAGTAATAATCACATAAATAAACGTACAAAGCAGAGATACAAAATAAAGGGGCAAGTACTAGATGCATGTAGCTTAAGCTAACGGTCGATTTTTTGACTAACAGAAAGATGTACAGACGACGGTATAATAACATCTGTTGCAATATAACTGGCACTGGCGATCGCTGTTATGCCGTCTAATGTATAGTGAATACACGAGGCGTTCGTCGCCGCGACAGTCTCCCCGTGTATTCCCTGCAGAACCGCCTTATTGATTAAGTCTAATTGTTTCGCTTAATCACATTTCAACAAATGCATGTGTGCATATCACAGAAATACAATAAATTTCTTCTGAAGCTGAAGCATTAGTTAAGTTTTCTTAATTTTTTTCTATAAACGAAAATGCGTAAAACTTGTGGCAATAACTGTATGATATCATGCATTGTGATTTCACGCTATGCGTGTTAATCAATTTAGATTTGCTTATTTTTGTTTTTATTACTAAATTTACCTATTTCACCGTGAATAAAGAATTTTTTTAATTTCTGAACGTAAATAAGCACATTTAGCGACAAAATTCGTTCGATATAAGCTTACATGTCACATGTGAACTAGGAATTTACTACTTAGGACTTTTATACCGAAGATCTACAATTCAAATTACTTTGCTTTGCAATTGATATTGCCCCTGCAGTGTTTAGACTTCGTAGTTTGCGGATTCGTGGTTTCGTCGCGCCTGAGGATGACGTCACAGTTCTGTCTGTAGTTATGACGTCATTTTCAGTACCTACAGGCAGCTGTGACGTCACCGATCGCGTCGTGATCGTCAAGCCGCAAGGAAGTCATCATATCGTATCATATTTAAGATTTTCTAGTGCCCCCATAACATAACAAAAGACCATGGGTGCATTATCGAGTTCAAAGTTAATCAGTCGCGGGTTTTTGACTTGTTTATATTTCTTTTTCGTTCGCTGATTACTGACTCCACCAATCGGTCGGCAATGACGTCATGATGACGTCACGCGTGCTACGACGTTTCTGGTTCCGGTAAGTGGTCGATTGGCGCCGCTGCGCTGTCTCCGTGTATTCCCGAGCGAATAACGTGACCCGAGGGCTGCAAGCTGTTATTGCTTAGGAATACACGTAGCCAACGCGGCCCCTATACGAACCAACCAACCACCAGCGACCGGCCGCCATCTTGTAGTCACGTGACTTCCAGTCTTACAACACGACATCACGAGGTGAGTGCATGGCATTGGTCGAGTAATCTGTCTAAAACTGGCCGATGATTTAAAATCTTTATAGTTTTCATCAGATTCCATACTTTACTTGACTTAGCCAGTAATCAGTGGTGTATTTTCACGGTACGCGATCAAGTAATAAAACAGTAAATTTTTTGATCGCGTGAGTCGCAAATAAATTATATTAATCAGTTTCAATGCGTTTTGGGGCAGCAGTAGCAATTCGTTTTAACTAATAGTTTTGCTAAAATCATGGTGGCAGGGTTGTCATAATAATAACATTGTGTCAATATTGTGTGAAATGTATTAGTGAATTTCTGCTGTTGTTTTGCCAGTCTGTAATCTGTTCAACCGCCATGTTGTCTATCAGGTGAATTCACTACAAACTACCATACCGTTACGCGCGTTCTTTGTGGAATATTCGCCTTCCATGATTTGATCGAGTGACCAATGCGCTTTTCGATGCCGCCTTCCCTGTCACCACGTATTTGTCTAGCGCTGGGGAGAAAGGGGAATTGGTGGAATGAGGTATAGCAGAAATTTCGCCCCTTCCATCCCCGATGTCTTCGAGCAGAGCGATAAATATGCAAAGACGATCATTTGTTGGTTGGAGTTATCGTTGATTGCGATGCGCGAAGATCTCGTCGCATAGATCGGTAATGCGAGGCAATTGACGCCGGAGCTCATTACTTACGTGAAGAGCACGGCGCACGAGTGCAGACAGACGGCATGTGAGAAATGTGCCGACTTAACGGCAGTATGGCAGATAACTAACTGTCAAGCGAACTGCTATAGCAAATGAATTGATCAGGCCGTGAATTAACGCTTTGACGACGTCATTTGCTGCTTTTACAGCTAACAATGCATAGGTTCTAGGCCTACACAGTAATTTCAGCTGTTACTGTCATTGTACACTGTGTTCGGTAAAAAGTAACCCCCTAGACATCATGCGATAAAATTGTTAAATGTAAACAAATTTAAATAAAACTTAGCACAGTTAATCCCCCATAAATTGGCACAACAATCATCAAATTTCGTTAAAAATATTATTTCTTAGCGAAGTTATTGATCGTTGAATATCGACAACAAAATATCTCTATTACCAATATGGCGTTACATAAGTAAACTCCTCTGCATAGTTGTTCCGTATGAACTGTACGAACTTTACGATTGGGGAAAAGTTCCGAAACTTTATGGAACTTTATAACGGACATTTATGGAACTATACTAATTTTTCACTTTGCTGGACAATCTGTCGTCGTTGTGGATAGTTCGGCTTGTAGCACGTTCCCGCCATAGCTCCATAGCCATGGTCCATTAAGACATGCAGAGTGGTTGTGGGAGGGGGCAGTCGTGAGGGTTGCTGGCAAGAAGTAGGCCTAGCCTAGTCGCTTGTTTATGCTACGTAAAGCCAGAGCAGGTCACTGATCTCGTTTACATCCACACGAACCTTCGTCTTGTCGATAGAATTCGTTCTGTGGGTTACGCCGTGGATTCACTGAAATGGACCACTGACAATGCTGAGGAGACTGATTCTCAGTCTGACTCTTGTTCAGACTCGGAGTGACTGGTTCTGATCGGTGTATTTTGTTTGCCGTGACGTTTAGATTGTGATTACTACTTGGGTCTATACATTGGCCAGTTTAGACCAATTATACGGACTTCAGCTGTTGACAAAAACACGTTAGTCTGTATCATGTGTTAGGGCTTATGTTCTATGCTATTGTGACGTCAGATAACGACCTTGTCCTTGAGTGTTATGGAACTTTATGGAACTTTACGTTTGGGGGGAAAGTTCCGGAACTTTACGGAACTTTTTAATGTGTCTTATGGAACGGAACAACTATGCTCCTCTGTTACTGTGCATTTGCATAACTCTAACAAATAATATCTTATTTTAACAAAATGTTACGTCAACTACGCACCGATTACAGGCAATCAAAGTGCCGAATTACAGTTACATCTGATGAAGCAAACAATAGTTACAGCGGCTTTTGTGTGGTCACTTCAAAACACTCCAGTTTCTAGTGTTTGTGAATGACGTCAGAGTATCAGACACAAAGACCAGAAACTGAAGTGTTCTAGGGTGACCTCACAAAGACCGCTGTAACTAACTAAAATTTGGTACTCTGGCCGCTAATATATGATGCATTGCTAAAGTATACTTTTGTCAAAATTAAATGCTTTTTATTGGAATTACGCTAATTTATACTAATAAAATGGTTTATTTATTTAACGCCATATTGGCAATAAAATATTTTGTTATCAATATTTAACAATTAATAACTTCGCTAAAATAATATTTTTGAACGAAATTTGGTGATCCTTTTGACAATTTATTGGGGATTACGTTCCCAAAATTTTATTCAGATTCGTTTAGATTTGACATTGTATGATGTCTAGAGAATTTCTTTTTTTCCGGGCACAGCATACTTTATTTTTTTGATCATCGGCAAATTTACTTAGTAAAGGAAAGGTCTAAGTAAAGGTGCAAAAATTTTAGTGTTTGCTGATTCGAACAATTCGTTTTCCCAGCAAACTGTTGCGTTATTGTTACTAGTATTATTATTATTATATTATTTTTAAAAAATACCCCCGGTAGTAAAGATCCCAGTGGTTAAAAACTAAACTAAACGTTAAAAACTACTGGGATGACCAGAAGTCCGATGTGTCGCTTGTACAAAAACTGTCACGAACAAGAATGGCATTAAAGCGCTGCATCAGGACCGACAGCCGCTGAAACAAAAATACGCCCTCGCGAGCCTCACTGGAGACGGCTGA
>Ga0056128_1004951_pt1 | contig 16707 bp, 7 predicted proteins | sample WorMetLIZISLAND2_FD_71113 | JGI IMG/M metagenome (GOLD analysis project Ga0056128, IMG submission 71113) | Marine gutless worms symbiont microbial communities from Max Planck institute for Marine Microbiology, Germany - Olavius geniculatus... ... | reverse complement strand
AAAACAGCACAAATCACAATTTAAAAAATTCAAACATCACCATTACACAATGTCAGAAGAACTTTGCTGACTGTGTAATGGTAAAGTTTGAATATTTTAAATTGTGATTTGTGCTGTTTTGTATCTACAACCACGATGTCACCTTTACACTGTATATAAATTGAACAGTTTTTTTTACATAAATCTTATACATAGCCGGAGTTATGACAGTTTAAAGCATTGTCTAATTTTGCCCATGGGCGCCATTGTAATTTTCATATTTTTGTGAAAAAATAGGTGAAAATGGTGAATTTAAATTTTTTAACCCTCAAAAGGCACTTCCTTGCGCGAAACCGCGTCATATGAGCTATTGTGCGTTAAAATCAGTTCAGTCGATTTTCCTGTAGAGGACGGCAAGAAAAAAAGGAAAGGGAAGGGAAGGGAAGGCATAAAAAGTCGCGCAAGCGTTATATTTCACCTATTCGTGGGGAAGCCCCCCGTAAACGGATTTTCACCAAATTTTGTACATCAGGAGATATGCTAGATGTAATCATCTGTGCAAATTTGGTGTGGAAAAATTAAGGGGTTTGGGAAATACGAGGGGTCAAATTTTGGAGTTTCCCATTGAAATGGCTGGTCACCTTTACAACAGGGCTGGCGCTACCGCGCAGCCTGTGATTCTCTGATGCAGCAGCTAATGCTGGGTATGTTTAATGCTGTGAACAGGATGGCAAGAAAGGTTTCGATGACAGTGATGATGAAGATGGCGACGATGACGACTTCGACGATTTGTTTGGCGACGTAGCTGGCGGCTTTCTTAAAACGACGTCACAAGAGCGTCTAGCCTCGCAGCAGCCAGAAGTAACTTTATTTCGCTTATTTCTGACCTACTCTAACTGGTTCGCTAAATGTTATTTGTCGCCGACTGCTTACACTTTGGTTTGCTTTCGCCGATGTTTCTGATCGCATCTGGCTGGCATTTTCTCACATAAAACGCTGAGGAAAACGCAGAGTTGTTGTTTGCAGTAAACTGTCCAACGACTTAAATCACACATAGTAAACTAAAATTTGGTTCATTTAGCAGAATTTAATACTAACTATCACGTTGTTATGTAACAATTTGAAACCAAACATCTGCGGTACTCACGGGTAGTACATTGACGCGAGTTAGTTGAGATGAAAAACGAGTGCACCTCACATGAATTTCGTTTTTTTGCCATTTTTGTGCAACAGATTATCATAATTTGTGTAATTGTGACGAAGTTTTGATAAAAAAAAACAATTTAGCTCATTTTTGGTATACGGTATGTGTTTTAGCTTGTTATTTAGCACAGAATGAGATCCATCCTTCGTAAACGAATGTGTGTAAAATAATTATCTAAGTACAGTTATTGATTGATTCAAATTAAGCGTACGTAATGAATTTGTGACAGCGCTGGCTGACGTAAATTATGCCGTAAGTTTGTCACGTGATCTGGCAGGGCTGCAGCTCGGAAGTGACGCCTGACGTGACGACAAACTTGCTTCCTCATCTGCTGCAGTTGCCACGCTCGCATCAACTCGTCTGTAAAAGTCCATCGTTACCACCGACCTTTGACGTCAGCGCGCTGCCGCCACAGGCGTTCAAATATGACGACGGTATGCAAACATTGTACGTTTCAGCATCATTTATTCACAAAAAGTACAGAAGAACTGATGAAAACAACCGGCAAAACATCCGAAGTTCATAACAGTGCTTGTGCGTAGCATCAACCAGTAACCTATGCATCGCGTGAAAATTAACAGTTTATTTTTTTGGCTTTAGCCTACTTTCGTTTGTTCTCACATTCTTGTTTTGGCGACTTAGCTTGGTCGTAACGTGGTTGGTCAGATGTCAAAATGTCAAAAGTAAATTTATGTAGCGCATTCATATGCAACAAAAACCTCGCTGTTAATTCTATCAACGTAGTTATCCCACGTTGAACCGGGTTAGTACTGGAATGAGTGATCGTTCGCGGGTATACACTCTTGGTATTCGATCAAACCACTCAGCCCAACTCCAGTGTTTGAATTGCCGGTAGGGTGTTGGGGGCTGAACCAATCTGACGGGGGCTGAACCAATCTGACTTTTATTTTTATTTTGACCCCCTTAACACACTGTAAAATTATGTACTGGGGTCAGTTATATGCATACGATTTAAGTCACAATTTTGGTCGGACCCTGACAGTCAAAAAATCCAACCCTTAGCTAATTTTTCGCAATTTAAACACTAGCCAACTCAGCCTGCCATCCTCCATGGGTAGGCATAGTGATTACTGGCGTAAATCGTGGAGAAGTGTGAGAGGGTGATGCTGACTGCGCTATGGTGTGTCGTGCTGTAGGAGAATGCGTACAGAGATCGTGCAGTGATCTGAGATCCGGCGAGCGCTCGACAGCGACAACGAATATCGTCTGTGATCATCGCGAACTGATCATTCCGCACAGAATGCTCGGGACTGGGGCGCCGCACTGGTCTCTGAGGTGTTGCTCGTCTACCGCCACTCCGGCCGCCCTCGTTGAGATCATTCGCCCGTCACGCTCACCGTCTGATGCGTCCGGCGCCGGACCGCCGTGGACTGACTCAGCTGTGCGCCGGACCAAGGACTCTGATGCCTCGGCGGCGGAGGCGTCGCGTAGGACTGGTAGCTTCCCGGCGGACGTGGAACTGACTGCGTGTCGTCAGAGGACTTGTGGCCGGCGTAGATGCAGTGGCGCGTCCCCGTCTTCGCCGAGCTCACAGAACGCTGACCCCGACGCTCTGTCGTCGTCGTCGTCGACCGTCAGATCCGCCGACAACAACGTGGCGGCACCTCGACGTCACGTAGTACTGACGTCACACGACTACGACCATGACGTCACCGACCATCAGTTGACGTCAGATGTGTGACGTCATTGTCTTCGCCGTCGGCTAACACTATCACCCGAGTAACGGTGATACGGCCCGGTTGCCGCCGCACTGCACTGCTGTGTTACTCGGTCCGTTTCGGAGTTTAGTTTGAACTGGCGCTAGCGTTGCGTTTTCGATATCACCGACTGTAATGATGCAATCGATCGTTGCCCATATTTTGCCGAATTTTATTTATGCCGTTATGTTTGTTCAGCGTTTGTTTGACCACACGAGCCGTAGGCCTATTAAATTTTGTTGAATCCGTGTTGGTTGTTTTTGATTAAATTCAGTCAGGTAGCACTTTGAGGTGAAAAAATGTCGCTTGATCAATGTCGCGTTTTAAGCCAAATTTAACGCGCTACTAGTGCATTGCGTCTGAACGACAAACTTCGACTAACTTCAACATACTGTTAAGCAATGCATTATAGCGGGAAGTGTATTCAGTATGTGTATAATTTAAGCCGTCTAATTTAGCACAGCCAGAAAAATAACGTGAGTGGCAAAAAAACTTGAATGCACAATGGAATACTGACTAGCTGTCCACACGGTAAAAAATGTTTATAACCCTGCGACCTCGCGCGACTTAGTAGGCCCATTTACTGCGGAGGGAGTAAATGAACAGTGCTAACAGTAAATACATGTACTCGGAGTTAACAGAATTTTCCAACATATAACGTCTTATCTGTCTTCAGAACAGCATAGGCTTAGCTCAGATCGTGACGCTACAGAATCTTGACGCCCAAATTACTGCATGGTGGTTAATCACCGCCAGAATACAAAGTGCAGCAAATCTACTATACAATACAGTAGGCCTACGTGTAATTTAAGACATGTAGGCATATACTGCATTTTTGCTGAACACAAACGCACGGCGCCGACTTAAAAAAGAACTTTGCGTTTTAGCGGTCTTGTAATACTGCCTTGAACAGTTTTCCTTTACAACGGTTGTTAACAAGTAATTTGAGCAAAGCTCACGTGACGCGAGATAGCAGCGGTCCTGCCACATTGGCAATCAGCGTAGGCCTACAGCAATAAGACATTAATGTATCTTGAAAGAGTACTTAAATTTGAGGCCTCTCTACGGAAGGCTCCTTGGATTTGAGGGATCAAAACTTAGATTCTTAAAAATGTACGTTCCATGCCAAAAATGTCATACGCAGGATGTCCAGGTCCATCTCCAGCCATTTCGGTGCAATTCACTCTTAAAAAGTGTATCACAGTCGAAAATCGCAAAAAATCGCTAAAAACCCCTATTTTGAGGATTCAAAGTCATTCAAAGTCATCGACGTTGATACCAATAAAAAGCTTTTTATTATTGCTTGTTATATATGTAAAAAAACTTACCAGTTTATAACTGTGTGTAAGGACGATGTGATGATATCAGTCCTCTAAAACAGAAAAACCATTTGGGTAACCTTAGATGGGTCTATGCAGATGGCGTCCTTACAAGCTGACTTTAGTTGGTAATTACTAACATAGTCTAAAGCCTTCTTCATTTGGTGTTATTTGTCGTATTAGGCCTACTTGCCCAATGTTTACTGATTAGCGTAGCAGCCGAAAATGTTTGTTATGGTTTAGCTAATGGTAACAAGGAAGCTAATATAATTTTTATGACCCTGTGCCGACACAATATTCAGCTAACCACACACTCATATGCTTGCAAACTGTCCAACTGCACACCACAACCCTAACCCTGACATTAGACATTTTAAAGCTGAAAGATGGTGTAGCAGCTACTGTGCCATGGAGAACATTTACATCAATCTTAGATTTTTATGCCTTATTGCTTCAGTTATGAACCCGTGTAGAATGCACAGATGGATGGCCGGATAATAAAGTGATGGGACATTGTTGATGTCTAATAAGAACGTGAACTTAACCGTGTGCTTGCCATTTATAGGCCCTAACTGCATGCATGTATGATGCGGCTGTCGTCTTGGCCTTACATTTCGTTGTTAATGCACTCAATTTTAGCCTAAGTAGTCTATTATGGCTGACCATCCGATGCAGCAGGCCTATAGTATTTTGGTCCAAAGTGAAAGCAGCTATATGAGATCACCATATAGTCATTACGCAGACTTTTACATTAGTTAAACTTATATTATACGTTTAGGCCTATCTGTTGTTTGTGCACATGTTGGGCAGTTCGGCCAAATCGGTAACCATTGAACAAGTGGGCCTAATACGACAAATAACATCAAATAAAGGAGGCTTTAGACTATGTTAGTAATTACCAACTAAGGTCAGCTTGTAAGGACGCCATATGCACAGCCCCAAATAAGGTTACCCAAATGATTTTTGCTGTTTTAGAGGACTTATATCATCACATCGTCCTTACACGCAGTTACAAACTGGTAAGTTTTTTACATATATATTTGCTGTTTTGTTGCCAAAAGTCGGGGAATGAGCCTGACGCATGTAAAAAGCGCTATAACAGGATCCGTATCTTTACCTTTTACTTTTCTAAGGCAGAGCAGTATACCTCCGGTCGGGTACAGACTACAGAACACTGGATGTGTCTACTACTGCTGCTGCTCCTACTACGCTGCTGCTCGTTATACCTGGAAATCAAGGATGGTCGTGGTAGACTTGGACTGACGTCATCTAACTGCCAAACTCTCAACCCGCATCTCCATCAGATGCAAGGATCTTGGTGATATTTGTTATACAAGCCGAGGTATAGCCCATTTTGTCTTAAATTTTGTTGCCATGGCAACAAGGATCGGTCGGGGTAAAATTCAGTTAGCAGCATTTGATGGCCCATTTACGAAAACTCCCCCACAGATGCAAAAAAATCTCGCAGAGATCTCTTACACAAGACGAGTTATAGCCAATGCTGTCCCGAAATTCGTTGCCATAGCAAAGGGGGTCGGTCAGGGGAAAATGCGATTGGCAGCATTCGATGGGCCATCCCCAAAACCCCCCTGAAGGCGCAAAAATCTCGCAAAATTTTTTTACGCAAGCCGAGTTATAGCCAATTTTATCCTAAATTTCGTTGCCATGGCAACGGGGCTCAATGGGGGTCAACCGGGGGTAAATGTAAATGTCACCATTAATTAGGCCGACCCCGAAAGCCCTATCCTGGAATCAAAAATTACGACTCTATCTTGCACACAACGGAAGTTATGACAGTTTAAAGAATTTTTAAATTTTCCCCATTGGCGTCATTGTAATTTTTTTCGATTTTTTTGAATAAATAAATCAAAAATTAAATTTTTATTTTGTAACATTAAAAAGGCACTTCCTTGCGCAGAACCGCGTCATTTGACGTATTAAGCGCAAAAATCGGTCTAACGGACTCACCTGTAGGCGATTTGAAGAACCAAAAAAGTGTGGCAAATTTCGAACAGGAGGGGTGTATATTTCACCTATATGGGAAGCAAAAACCCCTGGGCGGATTGAGCCCAATTTTTGTTGTAGGCGTCTACGACGCAATCACGCCGTTTAAATTTGGTGACGATCGGTTTAGGGGTTTTTGGTTGGCTGAGGGTCAAAGTTTGCCTTTTCCCATAGACTTTAAAGGTCGTCCTTACAACACTCACACTACCGTGTGAGGTGTGATGATAAGCAGCATGTCTATGCTTATCTGCAACCGTTTTCACTCTACACAAGATAATTGCGGTAAAATAACCACTTTTTAGAGGGGATAGCTGTTTTGACGCCCGCCTGCGCCTCCTTGAACCTAGGGGGTCGGGACTTGGACTGCTGAAATCCACGTTCAATGCTGAAGATTTTATCTTCAGCCATTTAGTGTTGAAATGAGCGCTGCATCCAAAAATTGCGAATAATTCACTAAAAACCCCTTTTTGAGAGGTTCATGGTCGTTCCAGGTCATCGGTGTTGATAAATCTAAAAACCTGTTACTGGTGCTTTTTATGATAAGGAACATGTGTGTACCTATCTGCAACCGTTTTTACACTAGAAGAGCCAATAGGGTCAAAATAACGTCTTTTAGGGGGTACCCCTCTTTGACGCCCTCGTTCGAGGGGAACTTCCTCACCCAGGGGCACGAAATTTCGTCACGATAACTAGAGTCCTTGGGACAGTCCACAGTGAAGATTTCGTGATTCTAGCTCGCACCGTTTTGACACAATACAGCAGTGTGAGGGACGGACGGACAGACAGACAGACAGACGGCCGGGCCATAGCTAAGACGCGCGAAGCATTCTGCTATCGCGCGTAAAAAGCAGACCAGTCAAGTCCGGAGAAATCTCCATGCACAGTGTTTTTGCACTAGCTAGTAACAGTGGACGTATACAGTAGTTCACGTCAGCTGATCATTACCGCAATTGCGGAGGCAGTATGTTTTTTGCCAGCGTTATGGACCGCAAACAGCACCATAAATAGCTGACACATGTAATAGGCCTAACTAATTTTGTTCAATACCGCAGCTGTCGTAGAAAAGAGCAGCCATTCAATGCATGCTGGAGAGTTGTTGGCGAAACTTTTCCCGGCGAAATTCGCCAATCGCCGCGCTTCTAAGTTGCGTGACAAATGCCGTCTGGTAGGTTACACTTTACTGATAAATGCTGTAGTAATACCCGCAGCCCGACTGAATTTCTAGCAAGAAAATTGACCGTATATCAGTATTTAGGCCTATTGTCCGGGGACTACGGACCACGAACACTAGGATATTGTAACCAATGACGGAGCGCATTTGCTTTATATATACACTTGATGACGGCCACAGATCTGTAGTTCTTATAATTAATCGCAGTCAACCAGGACACTGTACTCGTAACAGTAGCGGCTATCAAAACGCTTGACACAACTTTCCCGATTTAAAAACCACGTGCGGAGCATCTACTTTGGTGAGCAATACGCAGTGCTACTAATGCAGCTAGATCGCGCAACTACACTGTGAGACAAAAAACGCATCAAAAGTTATCGATCGTAACTTGAAGACGAATTATCAGATTCAAATTTTTGGTATAAAAATTCCAGACACAACTGGCTATCAAACGATCACTTATATTTTCGCCTCACTGAACGTCTGTTCCTGCACTACCTAAAGAAAACAAAATAAGCAAGATATTGCATTTTTATTCAACGCAGTATCATTATTGATTCAAATGACACACATTTAGCACGTTTTGTTCAATTTTCTAGCACTTTGGCTGACAGTTTATTGTCTAGTTGTGCAACTGCTGACAGTAAATATTCGAAATATTGGCCATTTGTGTAAACACAGAGAGGAAGATGCATTCTCTATTTGTTACCTAAATGTTTGTTATTATCGTTAGTTTTTTTCTTACGTTTATGTTTCACAAAGTAATGTAGAAACGCATTTATGAAGAGGTGGGATAAGTAATAACTTTTTTATTGCAAATTGTCCGCAGAGTGCGCCAGTAAAAGAATTTTGAAAATCGGTCAATATTTGGGAAAGATATGGACGAAAGTAAAATGCCACGTTTTTATGGACCACGGTGGATTTACTTTTAGCCTACCGATATCGCAGTAAATACAACGGAATACTGTCTGAACTGGTATATTAAACATCTAAACACAATAACAAGCAATAATTAAAGTAATAATTACAACAGCTATATAGCACGATTCTATGAGTGATGCGACTACGTTCTGTCCGTTCGCTTAACTAAAGTCTACAATACTCCAGTTAAGACTAAAGTCCAACGACAGCAGCTGATGCTTCGTGTAATGCGTAGCAATGTATTAACTACACGCCTAAGATAATTACTCCTATATAGACTGTGAGATGTGCAAAAGTAGCAGTGAACACAAAATCAATTTGAGACACACGTGACGCTAAGGTTTCGCGTACATGAAAAAATCGATTGTCAAACCCGCCATCTAACTGCACAGCGCATTCATTAGACCAATTGTAGGTTAGACTGTTAGACAAATTGACTAACAGTGTATTTTCATTTGCCTTAAATTTGACCTGCAACATTGTGGATGTTGCAATGTTTTAACAACACTTTCATAAAACACAAAAATCTACATTATTTTGTGCGACACACTTCAACAACAAAAATCCAAGCTTTTAAGCAAACACAAGCAACTCTTGCGTGTATGGCATTACACAGAGCTATTAAAATGTTCGATTATTAGGCACATGGACAGTTAGCTTTATATGAAAAGCACACAAAATGACGCATTGGTCGATTCGCTGGCAACATCCAAGCATGTACTCAATAGTCAGACTGACTAATCACCGAATTTACCCTTTAGCTATCGCTAAGTATTTGTCAGACAACAATGATAATCTTTATTCACACAAAAGCAGTGTAGTGTAAGACAGACGGACAGAAAGTAAGACAAACAATAAACCTAGGTTATACAGACATGAAAAGCATACCAAACACAAGCTTTTAAATGTCCGTGAAAAAGTTTACCTACAGAATAAACTGAACATAATTTGTTAAACTCAATAAAACCAAACACATCGTAAAAATATTGCGAACAGAAATAATATGAGTACTTTGTTTAAACAGAAAACATAATCTGCATAAATCAAATACATACAACCGCAAATATGATTTGTCCCAACGTAACTGATAAGCCGTGTTACTAACTTTATTATTATTATTATGACATTCGGATGTAGAATTCAGTATTAAACATGTCTCCAAGGGGAGGTGATCTGAGAGGTTATTACCAACATCAATGGTAGAAGAACTAGACACCAGAGGTAACAAATCCTTTGATACGCAAAAATAATCAATTAGAAAGTAACGCTGTAAAGAATCATGAGAGTAGCTATAACTTGTTGGACTATTAGTTGACATTAAAACAGGTGCAACAGTATACTCTTCAAAAAATTCAAGCAGAGTTCTACAGCTCCACTTTGAGTCATTAAACACAAAGTTAAAATCACCACCGAGAAATATGCTAAAGCCAGGGTGCTTATCAATACACTCACCAACTGCACACAAAATATCCAAAAGCTTTGACTTATACTCTTCGCTACAGTAACAAGTAGACAGATACACACTGACAAATGCAATATTTTTCAAAGAGATAGCAATAAAGTGAGTATCCATAGAAACAAGTTTCGCTTCGGCAGCTAGAGTACTGCGAACAAGTATAGAGAGGCTATCAAAAGATCTCCCTGTCAAAACCCTACTTACAATACTATCATCTATACCAGACTTACTAAAGCACAAAACATCTTTAGCCACTGCAATGTAGCATTTCCTGTGTTCAACGAAACAAAAAAATGCCTTAAGCTCAGTCTGAATACTTCGTCCTCTGTGACACTGCCACAATTAAATCTACACCGTACTCGTTATCGGGTTTGACGTGTTCGGCGTTAGTTTTCTCTCGATGAGATCGAAGTATGTAATGTTTCATTTTGCATAAGCCTACAACGATACGTTAGGCCTGCTTCTGCAATTATGCAATGTCCTTAATGTTCTCACACCGGAAGTGTAAAAAAGCACTCGGTCGAGCGCATATACCTCCGCCAAAGTAGATCCTCAAAACTACCAAAACTGGATTTTCTCCGAAATTAAAAGAATCATTTTTAATGTAATTGCCAATATTACACGTAAGTTTCGTTAAATGTTGTCTTAAACGTGATGACTATATCCTATAGTGAAAACTAATATCCAAGACCCCCAAAAATCCGAATCGTTTTCAAAAAGTAAATGATTCGTCTTCATCACATAACAAGCATTCTTCAGTATTCGTTCATAACTTTCTAATTTCTTGGCATATGCGCTATATTAATTTAATTTTGACACCGACACAGACACTGACTTTATATGAAGACTCTATATATGAAAACAATGCAAAACTTTTTGACGTAGGTAATACAGAACTAAACGATCTCAGTCGTGTGTCAGAATATCGCATCTGATGCAGGTTAGTAACATTTATACAAACAAACGCAGACGTCGACTCCAATCGATTCTCACTGCTTGAAGTATATGCCATTTACTTTCGACGAATAAACAACACTCCACTCAGCCAACACTAATGATCGATACACAATGCACAAAGTGCTGGCGGTCAAAGTACTAGATGAAAAATAGAATAGGCTATGTATACATGTACAACGTACTGGACCTTATCTTTCGCACGCTAGTCCAAGGAACAGTGTCATATGACTAAGCTTCCTCATCGCTAATCTCAGTACATGTATTAGCCTAAACACAATTAAATCTGATGACCTACATTATAGTTAAGCTCTGGCCTGAAGATGCGCAGCGTGTGAACGGTCGAATAATAGAGCCATTTTGAGTGTACAATACACAATAACAAGCAGGAACCAATGCATGTTTGACCATGCTTCCGTCGTGTCAAGTCGTGCGCAGCTGACCCAATCAAACTACTAACGTAATATATGCATCAGAAGTTTCATTTTATAACATATAAGCTTATAGAAAGAATTATAGACCTAGTAGGCCTACATTGGAACCACTGTCATATAAATTGCCTGTAAGTTATGACATAATTTGCGCAGTGCGCGAGTCCGCTAAAAATGTGTCGACTACTAAGCCTATAGTCAGTCGACAAGCAATATATAATAGGGCCTAGTCGACACAATGCAACTCTTGCGTCGGCGAAATAATCAAGAACTGTAATTTCCGGCCGAGCTTTCGTTATTATCTTATATTTTGACATTAATTTCTGTTTCATTGCATGACGTGTAACTGAAACCGATGCGCATTTTGTCCTTTGCGCATATGAGTATCGTCAGAACATTAACAGCAAGTTATCGCAACTGAGAGAAACGTTTTTGCTTGCAGAGCAGTCACATAGGTCGCTACGTCCTGTATCACGGTCGCACTATAGCAGTGGCAAGATATTACCCATCACTTCAGTCAAGTTCAGTGACGGTAAGAATGAACTTGGCTTCAAAGCACTGACGTCAGCAGCTTGTACCTATGATTTGCCTGTTTCAGCAACTCAGACACCGCCCGAGGCATGCATTTTCAGCCCTGGGAAGCGTTTGCAACAGCAGAACTGAAAAGTTCTAGTTTGTTATACGTGACAACCTCAACATGCTGCTTGAAGTTTTTGAATCCAGTGAAGCCATTCGAGCAAGAATAACGATGAAAGCGCGCGTGCACTTTTCATCGCATGATTCTAGTAGCAACAGTATTGATTACATACTTACATGGTTAGGTTGGTTTCGCGATATCTCATATCCTACATTCAAAACAGTATTTAGTGCTTAGCCTACACAGAACGGACAGCGGTCATGCATTACAAAAGACACTTATTGGTACCACAGACCGACTGCCATAACGCTATACCATAACTTTTAACTGAGAAAGTACTGTGCTGTGCTAATGGAAAACAGTAAAAAGCATAAGAAAATACAGCGGGTGGGAAATGCCAGATCTGAAAATACAAGATAATGGATAAAGATCTTCGAACAGATGGCCACATAAGAATGCTCCAGAAATGCAATCAGCATGCAATTTCAGGTTTTTAACGTTTAAAACGTATAAAAGCAAAACGGCCAAAAATACATGTATATGCTCTGCTTCTTGTTTTAGACTAGCCTCTATGTTGGTTTCTGCAGTGATGAAATTTAGCAGGAACACGTTAGAGTTCTTGATCCGTTGCTGTATTTACTTCAATCTGTAACTAAAGGTCTTCGTTACACACACCAGCGACGTGAAACAAATCTGAATGGCGTTATTTGCTGTACGGTACTTAGTGACATCGCTACGATTCGCCTGAGCAAACACAGCTGCAAAACGACGCAATATACCCACTGTATAGACACGCTGCCATTGCCTAATAATGTCTCCACGTTTCGAGATTAACAGGTTTTCTACTAGTCACACGTAGACGAAATTTTGGAGTAAAAATCCCCGGTAAAGACACAAATTTTTCCACAACAAAAATTACAGTATTGTTGTCTCTCTTTCTGCCTTTCAATTTTTCAGTGTTCTATGCGGTTTGACCTTGACCAAATTTCGTGAGAATCTGTCCTACACCTGTTTGGGATTTAACACATCATTTCAAAATTTAGAATAACTCTGCACGGTTTAAAATATATTTGACATTCAAGGTTTGTCTTTTCATTAAAATTAAATCAATTTTTCGATAACAAAACTAGCAAACTAGCCACCTCACACGGAAAAGTTTTGCAAACCTCAGAAAACATTTGCATGACAGCAGTGTCGACGAAAATGGCGGGGTCCACACAGGTTTACACTTGCATATGCGAATGATACTGATACAAAGTTAGTATGTACATATAATAATTGCAAATGACTAATATATGTACAAAATCAGCACTAACAATATAAATACGCGATAAAAAATTAAAGCCCACTGTCATTATTTTACCGGGGCCAAGTTATTTTTGCAAGTCGGTGCATTAAAGGCTGTTTTAGATGGTAGGAGCGCCATGTGAATCTATGTTTTATTTACTTACTTACTACAGCGTGTGGTAACAGTAAAACAGACACACGACCGCTTCGCTACACAAATTGAGCGGGCATTCATATAACGTAAGTAAATTGTACATTGTACAGTCTGCAGAGACACAGTTTGGGCCACTCGTAGACAACTGTCCACCATGCACCGTACCACCTCATCACACACAGAGCATGCCAGACTTCCTTATACGTTTTGCAAGATTATTTACATTTTCCAATTTATTCAGGGCACTAAAGCGGTAAAGCCCCAATTTCACTACTCCGATTTCTTGTAATGTGTCGAACAACACGTAGAACAAAAGCTGTACAACATCTGGACATGTCAGGATGGGCTTCCGATTTTACGTGAATTTGCCGTTAATATTATACAGCTTGCTGTACAGCAAGTCCGTGAGTCCCTTAGCCCTTATCTTTAAATATTTTAGCGCCTTTATCTATTAAAGCCTAAAAACTAACTCTAACTCTTACCATAACCCTAAACAAAACCCTAATTTTTACAGATAAGGACCTAACACACGTCTTACAACAAATCCACACACAAATCAAATAAAGTGGGGTGTGGGTGTAAAGAAACGACAGCTGGCCGTGGCTGGGTGACTGATATTAAGCTAGCTTGATGACTTGAGCTTCCTCTGATGTCTGACGGAGGCGGCGGCATGAGCAACTGCGGCGTCTCGCTCGCTGACGACGTACGGCGCCGGCTCATGACGCATCTCACAGATTACGTTCGTCAGCGATTTGATGTAGTTCTTGGCTAGCGTCAGAGTCTCAATCTTAGACGGACGTCGACCGACGCCGCCGCTGGTCGTGTCGAGCAGCGGGATGACGTCACGCAGTCCGTCGAACGCGTCGTTGAGAGCGTGCATCCTCTGACGCTCGCGCTCGTTGCTCGCCAGTCGTCTCAGCGCTCGGTCGCGGCCGCTCGTTCCCGCCACCGCCGGGGTCCCCGGGCTGGCCGCCTGCCGCTGCCGTCTCCTGGGTGGTCGCCTCACCCCCACCCCGGGCACCTGCTTGCGGCGGCGGCGTCTTTGGTCGACATCGTCGTCGTCGTCGTCCAGTGCTGATGACGTCGACGATGACGTGCAGTCGGACCAGCTGCCAAGTTGGCGGCTGACTGCACTGCAGCTTGTGCTCGTAGGCGCCGTCGATGCTGTAGGCGACTGTACACAGTGGTCGTCCACGCTGAAGCTGCCGCGTGATTCAACCGGTGAGTCGAGCATCAATGGGAACCCCGGCGGTGCCGCGTCCGGCGAGGCCGCCGCTGATGAACCGGAAGGAGAATCGAGGACCAGTTGATACTGCTGCTGCTGCTGCTGCTGCTGATGACGATGATGATGATGATGATGACGATGATGCATGTCGAATAGACTGGCAGGAACATTGTGACGCGATATTTCGACCGCGTCGGACTTCATCGCTATGCTGTTGTTGTCTTCGTTGTTGTCACAATTCATCGCCGACAAGATGGCGGCCGAGTCACGTGACTGCAGCGCGAAGCTCGTCGGCCGGTGCTTCATCCTTCACTTATTAGCTGCTGTAACGTGTAGGCCTACACATAAACATTAAAAATAAATACAGTGTACACGAAGCGTCTAATTACCGCAAAGGGACAACGGAAATTGCCTTTTCCACAGGGACTATGGCGGTCTGTGCATATTATATAACGTAGCTTACACCTACATCAAGACTGTGTAGCGTTAAGAAACGGCAACAACGAAAGACCTACATGCATTCTGTATTCATCGAATCTATGCTAAAAAAACCTATAATGCACATATAATCTAGGATAATAATAATTAAAATTTTTTAGAATTAACACATTGCACGGAAAAGTAATGATGATGACGACGACGACGACGATGATAATACGCTCGTAATTTCAGCGGCTGTTCAAAGCTTTGCAAAGGGAAAATGCGGTCTCATTCATAGGCACATTTTGTCCGTTTAGTCCGCCGTTGCAGTCATTTAAGCTTTAGTTAATTTTTTAGCTCGCGGCTTCTTGCCAGTGGGCGAAGAAAATAATAGTAAGCCTCTACAAAAATATGTAGAATTTAATTTGTATTTATTAGCACGATGTACTGCCGACTGACGACGAAGACGACGACGATGACAACAAATATTACAATAACAAGTGATTTTTAACACGACGCCTTACATTTTGCTTATTTTTCCATCTCGTGTTTGTTGATACAGTGCGTGTCTGTCCGTCTGTTATCATCGGTTGTATACATTATTCTAGTCCAACATTAGCCTTGATATTGATATTGTCCAGTGTATAAAACGTACAAAAAATCTACATTTGAACGCATGTTTTCTTTTGGTTCCGTCAGCAAGATACATCTGCGCCTAAGTATGCGAAACTTCGAAACGAATTTCCAATTACTAACAGGCGTGTAATAACAATCAATGTCCAATGAGTAAAAAATGCGCTCGTGTCAAGCAAGAGAGTGAATAACCCACACTGTATGCTATTATTAGTAAGACAATACAATCTCATACCTGCCCAGTTAACAGTATCGCACGGTACGTGATAATGACGTCACGAGTGCAGCGGAAAATAAATTCGCAGAACACCTGGGAAGGAATTGCGACTGACAATTAGACAGTCAGCCAGCAGTGTAGCGACCGCAAGACGTGTCAATGCGCGTATGACGATTAACGCAGTGGCCGTATTATGTGGCCGTAATGCAGCACCAGATTAAGACACACTATGAGTGCTGGTCGATTGTTCACTGCAGCGACTAAGCCGCAGCTTGTCGTGCAAAGTGCTATTGTCTCGGGCCAACACAATACAATGTAGAACAGTCTCGTTTACATCGGAGCCCGTATACAAACACAGCAGCGTGTCGTACTGCAGGACGCGCCCGGCTGCTCGGCTATAGCTTTGTGTACTCGTCGCATTGCTGTGGGTAAAGGTGCTATTATCTGGGGCCACCGAATCAGGCCGCGTCGTCGCCCTCCGTGACGTTGCGCAGAAACCATTTGGTTCAGAGTTTGCGAACGAATCGTTTACTGGGCATCTCGCTAATATACGGGCTATGCCTGGTCGCATCTGCATAAAAACAACAGAACTTTGATGCGCTGCAGTTTTCTTTTGCTGCGGCCGACACGGACAATGCTTCAGTTACCAGGGCCCTCGCTGCGATAACGTGCATGCGTCAGCGATATAGGATGCGCTACGTGGGATCAACTGCTGTCGTCGCCGGCGTGTACATAATTTCCACCACGGGTGTTCCTATTTCAGGTGGATGCGATCTTGGCCTAATGTCATCGACCCTGAAGCGACATTGAGCACCACCATCTAGGCTTATAATAATTATTTATGTAAAAAAACTGTTCAGTTTATATCAGTGTAAAGGTGACATCGTGGTTGTAGATATAAAACAGCACAAATCACAATTTAAAAAATTCAAACTTTACCATTACACAGTCAGCAAAGTTCTTCTGACATTGTGTAA
>Ga0056128_1004950_pt1 | contig 16708 bp, 10 predicted proteins | sample WorMetLIZISLAND2_FD_71113 | JGI IMG/M metagenome (GOLD analysis project Ga0056128, IMG submission 71113) | Marine gutless worms symbiont microbial communities from Max Planck institute for Marine Microbiology, Germany - Olavius geniculatus... ... | reverse complement strand
TTCGACACCGATTACTCCCGCGTTAGGCGAAACAAGTCCGGTGAAGTTCGGTCCAGTGACCTTGGAGATTTAGATGTGGAATTGTACCCACCGAAAACGTATTATTCGGAAGACCAAATATCGGCCCCTAGGGGGTGCTGCGCCCTCAAATTTTTACACGCGCTAGAGAATAACCAAGTCTTACTAGCGCACTTGCCACCGGAAACGGGGGTTCCCCTTACAAATATTTTAAAAAAGGGTCAAAAATTGGCTTAAAATGTAGCGTTCTAAACGAAGGATTTCTGAAGCCAAATGAAATAGCTTCATGAGACTTTGCCACTTGTCGTGCTACCAGATGGAAGTGATAACGCGCATACAAGTTTTAGGGGACACCGCTTCCTAAAAATTTGGAAAAGCAAAAAAACGTGCAAAGTTATAAGCGTTCATGTTGAACTACCCTAAGTCGACAATGCGCATTTGGCGTATGCCAATGCAGTTGAGTTCAGGCCATGGGACTTTGATACCTGGAAATTTTATTCTCTCTAATTTCCCTCCAGTCGGACTTAGGGCGCCCAAATTTCTAGTTTTTTTTTATATTTTCCTCGCGAGATCTTCGAGATGCGTAGGCCGACTGGCTTAAAATTTTGCACGGTGGTTTGCACTAGGCTGAGTTTTATAATGAGTAGCTTCGACAAAAAATTTTTAAAAGCTAAAAACCTGCAAAATTTGGCTCGATATAGTCGACTTCGAACTTCGGTGGCGAATATCTCCGAAACAAATGAAAGTATTCAAAATCGGTGAGTTACTCGTATGGCAGCGATTCCTCCCGCGTTGAATGAAACAAGTCCAGTGAAGTTCTTTCTAGTGACCTTGGAGATCTCGATGTTGAATCGTACCCACGAAAAAAACGCGTTATTCGAAAGAGCATATTTCGGCCCTAAAAAATGCTGCGCCCTCAAATTTTCAAACGCGCTAGAAAATGACCAAGTCTTACTAGCGCACCTCACACCGCGGACGGGTGCCTTTTTTACAATTTTTTTTTAAAGGGGGGTCATCAATTGGCTTAAAATGCACTAAATGCGCGCTTATAACTTTGAAGTTTGGGGGTGTAGCCCAACGAAACTATGGCACTTAACGTGTCTCTAGGTTACGGTGTTAACGCAAACTCAACATTTAAGGGTCACCGCCGTTTTAAAATTTGGGAGTACAAAAAAAGTCCAAAATTTAGTACGTTTTACGACAACTTTCAAGTTTGACCGCAAACATCTTTGGAACCGATGAAGATAGCGACAAAAGCTAAACGGCGTTGACGCTAGAAATCCTTTTGGCGTTGAACAAAAAAAATGTGTAAACTTTGGTCTTTTACGAACAAAGTTATAAGCGCTCATTTTGACGCAAAAAAGCGCATTATTTGGAAGACCATATTTCGGCCCCTAAAGGGTGCTGCGCTCCCAAATTTTACACACGCTAGAGAATGACCAAGTCTTACAAGCGCATTTTTCAACGGGTAGCTTTTCTCATAAATTTTTTCAAAAGCGGGTGTCAAATATTGGCTTAAAATGCAATAAATGCGCGCTTATAACTTTGGAATTAGGGAGTGTAGCCCGACCAAACTTTGGCGCTTGACGAGCCTCTAGGTTGGGGTGTTAACGCAAGTACAACTTTTGGGGAATCGTTTCCCTTATAATTTTGGAAAACAAAAAATATGCAAAAATCGGTGCGATTTTCAACAACTTTCGAGTTTGAGCGCAAATATCTCTGGGATCGATGAAGTTAGTGACAAAATCTAAACGGCATTAACGAAAAAGATCCTTTGGCGTTGGACAAAAAAAATTTGTGAAATTCCGACCACCACGAACCACGCACCGCCTTCCCCCTCTTAACATATGGGAGGGCAAAAAAGGTGCAAAATTTAGTACGTTTTACGAAAACTTTTGAGTTTGACCGCAAATATTTCTAAACAGGATAAAGATATCGACAAGCGGTAAACGGCGTTATCAAACATGGTTAATTCCGCGGTTAATTTGAGTTTGACCGAAAATATCTCTAAAACCGATAAAAATATCGAGAAAATGTAAACGGCGTTGACGAGAAGGTTTTTTTCAGCGTTGAAGAGAAAAAATTTGTGAAATTCGGTCAACAACAAACAAAGTTATAGGCGCTCATGTTGATTTACCTTAGGTCGACAATGCGCGTTAGGCGTATGCCAATGCATTTGAGTTCGGGCCACGTGACATTGATGCCGGGGAAATTTTATCCCTTTCTCCAAATTTTTCCCAGTCGGACTTAGGGCGCGGGCGAACTCACGTTGGGCTTTGCCCCAAATTTTTAGTTAGTCTGATTGAAAACTATAGTTTTCGGAAAAACTTATGTTTTAGCCGTGATGTTTTATTTATTTTATTCCCGCGCGAGATCTTTGAAATGCGTTTGCCGACCGGCGTGAAATTTTGCATGACGGTCAGTACTAAACCCGTTTTTATAAAGCCGGCCCAAAATTTTGGAAGGCGGGCACACTTTTAAAAAATTTCAGCAGCCAACAACATGCAAAATTTGGCCCGATTTAGGTCGAATTCGAAGTTCGGCGGCGAATATCTCCGAAACGAATGAAGATATTCAAAATCGGTGAGTTACTCCTTCGACAGCGATTACTCCCGCGTTAGGCAAAGCAAATTTGGTGGAGATTTCTATGTTGAAATGTTCCCACCGATAATGCATTATTCGGCCCCTAGTGGTTGCTGCCCCCCAAATTTTTACACTCGGTTGAAAATGACCAAATCTTACTAGCGCACCCCCACTGGTAACGGAGCTTCTTTTACAACTTTTTTAAAAATGAGGGGAATCTTGAATAGGCTTAAAATGCAATAAATGCGCGTCTATAACTTTGGAGTTAAAGGTGTAGCCCGACGAAACTTTGGAATTTGACACGCCTATAAAATGGGGTGTTAACGCAAAAACATACAAAATTTAGCCCGATTTCGGTCGACTTTGAAATTCGGCAGCGAATATTTCCCAAAAGGATAAAGATATTCAAAATCGGTGAGTTACTCGTTCGACAGCAATTTCTCCCGCGTTAGGAAAAGCAAATCCGGTGAAGTTCGGTTAAGTGAACTTGAAGATCTAGATGTGGAATTGTACCCACCGAAAACGAATTTTTTAGAAAACCATATTTCGGCCCCTAGTGAATGCTGCGCCCCTAAATTTTTACAACGCGCTAGAGAATGACCAAGTTTTACTAGCACTGCCGCCACCGAGAACGGGGGCCTTCTTTACAACTTTTTTTAAAAAAGTCAACAATTGGCTTAAAATGTAGCGTACTAGACTAAGCGCTAATTTTGACCCACCCAAAACGCATTATTTGGAGGACCATATTTCGGCCCCCAAGGGGTGCAGCGCCCCCAAATTTTTACACGCGCTAAAGCATTACCAAGTCTTACTAGCGCACCCTTAACCGAAACAAAAGGCTTTTTTACATTTTTTAAAGGGGGGAGGTTAAAAATTGGCTTAAAACGCAATAAATAAGCGCATATAACTTTGGAGTTAGAAGGTGTAGTTCTAGAATAACCAAGTTTTACTTGCGCATTTTTCACCGAAAACGGGGGTTCCCTTACATTTTTTTAAAAAAGGGTCAAAAATTGGCTTAAAATGCAATAAATGAGCGCCTATAACTTTGAAGTTAGGGGGTGTAGGCCGAAGAAATTTTGGCACTTGACGCGGCTTTAGGTGGGTGTTGACGCAAATACAATTTTTGAAAGCTCCGCCCCCCTTAAAATTTGGGACAGCAAAAAACGTGCAAAATTTGGTACATTTTACAAAAATTTTCGAGTTTGACCGCAAATATCTCTGAACTTGATAGAGATAGCGACAAAAAGTAAAAAGCGTTATCAAACACAATTAATTCCGCGTCGAAAAAAAAAATTGTGTAAACTTCGGTCATTTACGAACTAAGTTATAAGCGCTCATTTTGACCCACCCAAAGCGCATTTTTCGGAAAACCATATTTCGGCCTCTAAAAGGTGCAGCGCCTCCAAATTTTTACACGCGCTAGAGAATGACCAAGTTTTACTAGAACACTTTCTACCAAAAACTAAAGTTTTTTACAACTTTTTTCAAAGGGGGTCAAAAATTGGCTTAAAATTCAATAAATGAGCGTTTATAACTGCACATTTAAGGAGTGTAGTTCGACGAAACTTTGGCACTTGACACGCCTCTAGGTTGGAATGTTAACGCATGTACAAGTTTTAAAAACACAGCCCCCTTTAAAATTTGGAAAGGCAAAAAATGTTGAAAAATCGGTGCGATTTTTGACAACTTTTGAGTTTGAGCGCAAATATCTCTGTATGCGATAAAGATAGCGACATAATATAAACGGCGTTGACGAGAACGATCTTTTCGGCGTTGAAAAAAAACTTGTGAAATTTGATTTACCACAAAGAAAGTTATAAGCGCTCATGTTGACCTACCGTAAGTCGACAATGCGCGTTAGTCGTATGCCAATGCATTTGAGTTCGTTCCACGTGACATTGATGCCGGGAAAATTTTACCTCTTTTCTATAATTTTTTCCCAGTCGGACTTACGGCGCCAAACGGACTCACGTTCGGCTTTGCCCCAAATTTTTATTTAGTTCGAGCGAAAACGACAGCTTTTGGAAAAAAACTAATGTTTTAACCGTGATGTTTTATTTATTTTTTTCGCGCGCGAGATCTCCGAGATGCCTGGGCCGACTGGCGTAAAATTTTGCACAATGGTCAGCACTAGACCCATTTTTATAATGCCAGTCCAAAATTTTGGGGAGCACACCCCAAAAAAAAATTCAAAGGCAAAAAACATGCAAAATTTAGCCCGATTTCAAACGATCTTCGCCGACCGGCGTGAAATTTTGCACGATGGTCAGTATGAGGCCCAGTTTTATAATGCCGGTCCAAAATTTTGAGGGAACCTCTTTTAAAAAATTTAAAGAGCCAAAAATATGCAAAATTTGGCCCGATTTCAGTCGACTTCGAAGTTCGGCGGCAAATATTTTTAAAACGGATAAAGATATTTAAAATCGGTAAGTTACTTGTTCGACAGCGATTTCTCCCGCCTTAGGCAAAAATAAGTCTGGTAAAGTTAGGTCCAACGGCCTTGGAGATCTCGATGTTGAATTGTTTTCACCAAAAACGCATTATTCGGAAAAACATATTTCGGCCCCTGGGGGGTGCTGCGCCCCCATATTTTCACACGCGCTACAGAATGATTAAGTCTTACTAACGCACTCTCCACCGCAAACGAGGGCTTACTTACAACTTTATTTAAAGAGGAATCAAAAATTGGCTTAAAATGCAATAAATTTGCGCTTATAATTTTAATTTTATAACGCTGGTCCAAAATTTTGAAAGGCACACCCAAAAAAAATTTCAGGGGCAAAAACATGCAAAATTCGGCCCGATTTCGATCGACTTTAAAGTTCGGCGGCGAATATCTCCGAAACGGATCAAGATATTCAAAATCGGTGAGTTACTCTTTCGACAACGATTTCTCTTGCGTTAGGCAAAGCAAGTCTGGTGAAGTCCGGTGAAGTGACCTTGGAAATTTAGATTTGGAATTGTACCCACCGAAAACGCATTATTCGGAAGTACATATTTTGGTCCCTAGGGGGCGCTGCGCCCCACAAATTTTTACACCCGCTAGAAAATGACCAACTTTTACTAGCGCATTTTCCACCGGAAACGGGGGCTTCTCTTACAACTTTTTTTGAAGGAGGTTAAAAATTGGCTTAAAATGCAATAAATGAGCGCCTATAACTTCGGAGTTATGAGGTGTAACCCAACGAAACTTTGGCCCTAGACGCAGATCTAAATTAAGGTGTTAACGCAAGTACAATTTTTGGGGCATTGCCCCCTTGAAATTAAAAAAAAACAAAATACGTGCAAAATTTAGTACGTTTTACGAAAACTTTCGAGTTTGACCGCAAATATCTCTCAACTGGATAAAGATATCGACCAGCTGTAAAAGGCGTTATTAAAAACAGTTAATTCCGCGTTAAAATAAAAAAATTGTGTAAATTTCGGTTTTCTACGAACTAAGTTATAAACGCTCATTTTGACAAACCCAAAGCGCATTATTCAAAAAACCATATTTCGGCCCCTAGGAAATGCAGCGCCTCCAAATTTTTACACGCGCTAGAAAATGATCAACTCTTACTAGCGCATCCCCCACCGGAAACGGGGGCCTTATTACAACTTTTTTTAAAACGGAAGGTCAAAAATTGGCTTAAAATGCAACAAGTGAGCGCCTATATCTTCGGAGTTAGAAAGTGTAGCCCGACGAAACTTTGGCAATTGACGCGCCCCTAAATTGTGGTGTTAACGCATGTACAACATTTGGAAGCTCCGCTTTTTTTAAAATTTGGGAAGAAAAAAACGTTCAAAAATCGGTGCGATTTACCACAACTTTCGAGTTTGAACGCAAATATCTCTGAAAACGATGAAGATAGCGACATAATCTAAACGGCGTTGACGAGAACGATCTTTTCGGCGTTGAAAAATAAACTTGTAAAATTCGGTCCACCACAAACAAAGTTACAAGCGCTCATGTTGACCTACCGTAAGTCGACAATGCGCGTTCGGCGTATGCCAATGCATTTGAGTTCGGGCCACGTAACACTGATGCGGGGAAAATTTTACCTCCTTCTTATAATTTTCCCCCATTCCGACTTAGGGCGCCGTGATGATTTATTTATTTTTTTTTGCGCGCGAGATCTCCGAGATGTCTAAGCCAAACGGGGTAAAATTTTGCACGATGGTCAGTATTAAGCTTTTTTTATAATGCCTGTCCAAAATTTTGGGCGGGACACCCCGAAAAATTTTAGCAGTCAAAAACGTGCAAAATTTGGCCCGATTTTGGTCGAATTCGAAGTTCGGCGACGAATATCTACGAAACGGATAAAGATATTTATAATCAATGAGTTACTCCATCGACTGCAATCCCTCCCGCGTTAGGCAAAACAAATCCGGTAAAGTTCGGTCCAGTGACCTTGGAGATCTCGATGTTGAATTGTACCCGCTGAAAACGCATTATTCGGAAAAACATATTTCGGCTCCTAGGGGGTGCTGCGCCCCCAAATTTTTACACGCGTTAGAGCATTACCATGTCTTACTAGCGCACTTTTCACCGAAAACGGGGGCCGCTCTTACAATTTTTTTTTAAAGCGGGGTCAAAAATTGGCTTAGAATGCAATAAATGAGCGTTTATAACATTAGAGTTAAGTGGTGTAGCTAAACGAAACTTTGGCACTTGACGCGTCTATAAAATGGGGTGTTTACGCAAGTACAACTTTTGGGAAGCACCGCTCCCGTTAAAATTTGGGAGGACAAAAAACGTTTAAAAATTGGTTCGATTTACGACAACTTTCGAGTTTGACCGCAAATATCTTTAAAATAGATAAAGATATCGACAAAGGGTAAACGGCGTTGTCAAACACAATTAACTCCGCGTTGAGCAAAAAAAATTGTCTAAACTTCGGTCCTCTACAAACTACGTTATAGACGCTCATTTTTACCCACCCAAAGCGCATTATTTAAAAAACCATATTTTGGCCCCTAGGGGGTGCTGCGCTTCCAAATATTTACACGCGCTATAGAATAACAAAGTCATACTAGCGCATCTTCCAGCGCAAACGGGGGCCCTTCTTACAATTTTTTTTCAAAGGGTGGTCAAAAATTGGTTTAAAATGCAACAAATGCGCGTTTATAACTTCGAAGTTTGGGGGTGTAGCACGACGAAACTTTGGCACTTGTCGTGCTTTTAAGTTGTAGTGATAACGCAAGTACAACTTTTGCGGGTACCGTTCCCCTTAAAATTAAGGAGGGCAAAAACTTTCAAAAATTAATGTAATTTACGACAACTTTTGAGTTTGAGCGCAAATATCTCTGGATTCGATGAAGCTAGCGACAAAATCCAAACAGCGTTGACGATCGCGATCTTTTCGGCGTTAAATAAAAAAAAACATTTGTGAAATTCCGTTTACTACGAACAAAGTTATAAGCGCTTATGTTGATTTATTCTAACTCGACAATGCGCGTCCAACGTATGCCAATGCATTTGAGTCCGGGCCAAAGGACTTTGATGCTGGAGAAAATTTTTCTCTCCACTAATTTCTCCCAGTCGGACTTAGGACGCCGGACGGACTCACGTTGGGCTTTGCTTCAAATTTCTAGTTTTTTTTTTCCCGCGCGAAATCTCCGAGATGCGTGTGCTGACCAGCGTGAAATTTTGTACTTTGGTCAGTATTAGGTTTTTTTATAATTTTAATCCAAAATTTTGGGGGGCACACCCCAAAAAATTTTAGCAGTCAAAAACATGCAAAGTTTGGCCCGATTTTGGTCGAATTTGAAGCTCGGCGACGAATATCTACGAAACGGATGAAGATATTTAAAATCAGTGAGTTACTCCATCGACTGCGATTTCTTCCGCGTTAGGCAAAGCAAGTCCGGTGATGTTCGGTTCTGTGACCTTTTAGATTTTAATGTTGAATTGTACTCACCAAAAACGCATTATTCGGAAAAACATATTTCGGCCCCTAAGGGGTGCTGCGACCCCAAATTTTTACACGCGTTAGAAAATGACCAAGTCTTACTAGCGCATTTTTCACCAAAAACGGGGGCCGCTCTTACAACTTTTTTCAAAGGGGGGTCAAAAATTGGCTTAAAATGCAATAATTGAGCGCCTATAACATCGCAGTTAAGTGGTGTAGCAAGACGAAACTTTGGCACTTGACGCGCCTATAAAATGGGGTGTTAACGCAAGTACAACTTTTGGGAAGCACCGCTCCCATTAAAATTTGAGAAAGCAAAAAACGTTCAAAAATTGGTTCGATTTACGACAACTTTAGAGTTTCACCGCAAGTATCTTTAAACTAGATAAAGATATCGACAAAGGGTAAAAGGCATTGTCAAATACGGTTAACTCCGCGTTAAACAAACAAAAATTGTGTAAACTTCGGTTTTTTACGAACTACGTTATAAGCGCTCATTTTTACCCACCCAAAGCGCATTATTCGGAAAAAACCATACTTCGGCCCCTAACGGATGCTGCACCCCCAAATGTTCACACGCGCTAAAGAATGACAAAGTCATACTAGCGCACCGCCCCCCCCAACGCGAAAGGGGGCCCTCTTACAATTTTTTTAAAGAATGGTCAAAAATTGGTTTTAAATGCAATAAATGCGCGTTTATAACTTCGAAGTTAGGGGGTGTAGCCCGACGAAACTTTGGCACTTGTCGTGACTTTAAGTTGAAGTGATAACGCAAGTACAACTTTCGGGGACACCGCCTCCCTTACAATTTGGAAGGGCAAAAACCTTCAAAAATCGGTGTGATTTACGACAACTTTTGAGTTTGAACGCAAATATCTCGAAAACGATGAAACTAGCGACAAAATCCAAACGGCGTTGACAAACGCGATCTTTTCGGCGTTAAACGGAAAAAAATTTTGTAAAATTTCGTTTACTCCGAACAAAGTTATAAGCGCTAATGTTGATTTACCCTAAGTCGACAATGCGCTTTCGGCGTATGCCAATGCATTTGAGTCCGGGCCACGGGACTTTGATGTCGGGGAAAATTTACTCTCCACTAATTTCTTCCAGTCTGACTTAAAACGGCGGGCGGACTTACGTTGGGCTTTGCCCCAAATTTCTAGTTAATCCGAGCAAAAACGATAGTTTTCGGAAAAACTTATGTTTTAACTGTGATGTTTTATTTTTTTTTTCGCGCGCGAGATCTTCGAAATGCGTGGGCCGACCGGCGTAAGATTTTGCACGATGGTCAGTAATAAGTATTTCTTTATAATGCCGGTCCAAAATTTTGGGGGGCACACCCCGAAAAATTTTAGCAGTCAAAAACATGCAAAATTTGGCCCGATTTTGGTCGAATTCGAAGTTTGGCGACGAATATCTACGAAACGGATGAAGATATTTGAAATCGGTAAGTTACACTATCGACTGCGATTTCTCCCGCGTTAGGCAAAGCAAGTCCGGTGATGTTCGGTTTAGTGACCTTGGAGATTTCGATGTTGAATTGTCCCCAGCGAAAACGCATTATTCGGAAGTACATATTTCGGCCCCTTGGGGGTGCTGTGCCTCCAAATTTTTACACGCGCTAGAGAATGGCCAAGTTTTACTAGCGCACTTTCTACCAAAAACGGGGGTTGCGCTTACAACTTTTTTTCAAAAAGGGGTCAAAAATTGGCTTAAAATGCAACAAATGAGCGTTTATAACATCGGAGTTAAGTGGTGTAGCTTGTAGCAAGTGGCACTTGTCGTGTTTTCAAGTTAGAGTAATAACGCAAGTACAACTTTTGGGGGCACCGCCTCCTTTAAAATTTGGGAGGGCAAAATCGTTCAAAAATCGGTGTGATTTACGACAACTTTTGAGTTTGAGCGCAAATATCTTTGGATTTGATGAAGCTAGCGACAAAATTTAAACGGCGTTGACGAACCGCAAATATCTCTCAACTAAATAAAGATATCGCCAAGCGGTAAAAAGCGTTATCACAAACGGTTAATTCTGCGTTGAAGGAAAAAAAAATTGTGTAAACTTCGGTTTTCTACTAACTAAGTTATAAGCGCTTATTTTGATTCACCCAAAGCGCATTATTCAAAAAACCATATTTCGGCCCCTAGGGAATGCAGCGCCTCCAAATTTTTAAACGCGCTAAAAAATGATCAACTCTTACTAGCGCACCCCCCACGGGAAACGGGGGCCTCCTTACAACTTTTTTTAAAGGGAAAGGTCAAAAATTGGCTTAAAATGCAATAAATCAGCGAATAAACTTCGGAGTTAGAAAGTGTAGCCCGACGAAACTTTGGCACTTGACGCGCCCCTAAGTTGTGGTGTTAACGCATGTACAACATTTAAAGGCTGCGCCCTTTTTAAAATTTGGGAAAGAAAAAAACGTTCAAAAATCGGTACGATTTACGACAACTTTTGAGTTTGAGCGCAAATATCTTTGGAAACGATGAAAATAGCGACATAATCTAAACGGCGTTGACGAGAACGATCTTTTCGGCGTTGAAAAAAACTTGTGAAATTCCGTCCTCCACAAACAAAGTTATAAGCGCTCATGTTGACCTACTGTAAGTCGACAATGCGCGTTCGGCGTATGCCAATGCATTTGAGTTCGGGCCACGTGACATTGATGCCGGGAAAATTTTACCTTCTTCCCATAATTCTCCCCCAGTCGGACTTAGGGCGCCGGGCGGACTCACGTTGGGCTTTGCTCTAAATTTCTAGTTAGTCTGCCCGGAAACAATAGTTTTCGGGAAAATTTATGTTTTAGCACAAATGTTTATTAGTCCGCCCGTAAGCAATTGCTTTCGGAGCGAACTTATGTATTGCTGCGGTTTTCTTTTTTCTTCCTTTTTTTTCTCGCGTAATCTTTGAGCTCCGTCGGTTAATCGGCGCGAAATTTTGCACGATGCTCGGTACTGCGTTTAATTTATAATCCCAGTTTAAAATTTTGGAGCAGCCTCCCCGAAATTTTTTTAGAGGCCAAAAACTGGCAAAATTTGGCCCGATTTCAGTCGACTTCGAAGATCAACAACGAATGTCTCCGGAACAGATAAAGATATTCAAAATCGGTAAGTTACTTTTTCGACAGCGATTTCTCCCGCGTTAAGTGAAGCAAGTCTGGCGAAGATCGGTCCAGTGAGCTTGGACATCTAGATGTGAAATTGTACCCACCAAAAGCGCATTTTTCTGAAGAACATATTTTGGCCCGAAGGGGGTGCTGCGCCCCCAAATTTTAACACGCGCTTAAAAATGACCAAGATTTACTAGCGCACTTTTCACGGTTTACAAGTTTTTTCAAAAAGGGGTCAAAAATTGGCATAAAATGCAATAAATGAGCGCTTATAACTTCAGAGTTAGGGTGTGGAGCCCGACGAAACTTTAGCAATGGACGTGATTTTAAGTTGGGGTGTTAAAACAAGTACAATTTTAAAGGGCATAGCTCCCCCTTTAAAATTTGGGAGGGCAAAATAGAGGCAAAATTCAATACGTTTTACGAAAACTTTCGAGTTTGACCGCAAAAATCTTTGAACTGGATAGAAATATCGACAAGAAATAAACGGCATTATTAAACAAGGTTAACTCCGCGTTGAACAAAAAAATTGTGTAAACTTCGGTCTTCTACGAATTAAGTTTTAAACGCTAATTTTGATCCACCCAAAACGCATTTTTCGGAAGACCATATTTCGGCCCCCAAGCGGTGCAGCGCCCCCAAATTTTTACACGCGCTAGAGAATTACCAAGTTTTACTAGCGCACCCCACACCGGGGACGGGAGGCTTTTCTTACACCTTTTTAAAAAGACGGGGGGTCAAAAATTGGCTAAAAATAAATCAGCGTTTATAACTTCGAAGTTAGAAGGTGTAGCCCTAGATTGACCAAGTCTTACTAGCGCACTTTTCACCGGGGACGGGGGTTTTCTTACAATTTTTTTAAATAGGGGGTCAAAAATTGGCTTAAAATGCAATAAATGAGCGCCTATAACTTTAAAATTAGGTGGTGTAAACCGAAGAAACTTTGGCACTTGACGAGGCTTCAAATTGGGGTGTTAACGCAAGTTCAATTTCTGGGGGCTCCGCCCCATCCTTAAAATTTGGGAAAGCAAAAAACGTGCAATATTTAGTACGTTTTACGAAAACTTTCGCGATTGACCGCAAATATCTCTGAACTGGATAGTGATATCGACAAGCGGTAGAAAGCGTTATCAAACACAATTAATTCCGCGTCGAAATGGAAAAATTGTGTAAACTTCGGTCATTTACGAACTGAATTATAAGCGCTCATTTTGACCCACCCAAAGCGCATTTTTCGGAAGACCATATTTCGGCCTCTAGAGGGTGCAGCGCTCCCAAATTATTACACGCGTTAGAAAATGACCAAATCTTACTAGCGCACCTTTCACCGAAGACGGGGGCCTCTTTTACAGTTTTTTCAAAGACGGATCAAAAATTGGTTTAAAATTCAATAAATGAGCGCCTATAACTTCAGAGTTACGTGGTGTAGTCCGACAAAACTTTGGCACTTGACGCGTTTTTAGATTGGAATGTTAACGCATGTACAACTTTTAGAAACACAGCTTAGATTAAAATTTGGGAAGGCAAAAAATGTTCAAAAATCGGTGCGATTTACGACAATTTTCGAGTCTGAGCGCAAATATCTCTGTAAACCATGAAGATAGCGACATAATCTAAACGGCGTTGACGAGAACGATCTTTTCGGCGTTAAAAAAAAATTTGTGAAATTCCGTCCTCTACAAACAAAGTTATAAGCGCTCATGTTGACCTACCGCAAGTCGGCAATGCGCGTTCGGCGTATGCCAATGCATTTGAGTTCGGGCCACGTGACATTGATGCCGGGAAAATTTTACCTTCTTTCCATAATTTTCCTCCAGTCGGACGTAGGCGCCGGGCAAACTCACGTTGGGCTTTGCCCCAAATTTCTACTAAGTTTGAGCGAAAACGACAGTTTTCGGAAAAAAAACTTATGTTTCAACCGTGATGATTTATTTATTTTTTTCGCGCGCGAGATCTCCGAGATGCCTGGGCCGACCGGCATAAAATTTTGCACGATGGTTAGTACTAGGCTTATTTTTATAACGCCGGTTCAAAATTTTGTGAAGCATATTTCAAAAAAAATTTCAGAGGCAAAAAACATGCAAAAGTTAGCCCGATTTCAAACGATCTTCGCCGACCGGCGTGAAATTTTGCACGATATTTAGTACTAAGCCCAGTTTTATAATGCCGGTCGAAAATTTTAAGGGAAGCTCATCAAAAAAAATTTAAAAGACCAAAAACATGCAAAATTTGGCCCGATTTTGGTCGACTTCGAAGTTCGGCGGCGAATATCTCAGAAACGGATAAAGATATTTAAAATCGGTGAGTTACATGTTCGACAGCGATTCCTCCCGCCTTAGGCAAAGTAAGTCTGGTGAAGTTAGGTCCAGTGACCTTGGAGATCTCGATGTTAAATTGTATCTACCGAAAACGCATTATTCGGAAGAATATATTTCGGCCTATAGGGGGTGCCGCGCCCACTTATTTTCAAACGTGCTACAGAATGACAAAGTCATACTAGCGCACTCCCTACCGCGGACGGAGGCCCCTGTACAACTTTTTTTAGAAAAAGGTCAAAAATTGGCTTAAAATGCAATAAATGCTTATAATTTTAATTTTATAACGCCGGTCCAAAATTTTGGAAGACACACCCGAAAAAAATTTCAAAGGCAAAAAACAAGCAAAATTTGGCCCGATTTCGATCGACTTTAAAGTTTGGCAGCGAATATCTCCGAAATGAATAAAAATATTCAAAATCGGTGAGTTACTCTTTCGACAACGATTCCTGTTGCGTTAGGCAAAGCAAGTCTGGTGAAGTTCGGTAAAGTGACCTTAGAGATCTAGATTTGAAATTGTACCGCCTGAAAACGCATTATTCGGAAGAACATATTTTGGCTCTTAAAAAGCGCTGCGCCCCACAAATTTTTACACGCGCTAGAAAATGACCAAGTCTTACTAGCGCATTCCCCACCGGAAACGGGGGCTTCTCTTACAACTTTTTTTGAAGGGGGGTCAAAAATTGGCTTAAAATGCAATAAATAAGCGCCTATAACTTCGGAGTGATGGGATGTAGCCCAACGAAATTTTGGCACTTGACGCAGATCTAGGTTGGAGTATTAACGCAAGTACAACTTTTTGGGCACCGCCCACTTAAAAATTAAAAAAGCAAAAAACGTGCAAAACTTAGTACGTTTTACGAAAACTTTCGAGTTTAACCGCAAATATCTCACAACGAAATAAAGATATCGACAAGCGGTAAAAAGCTTATTAAAAGCGGTTAATTCCGCGTTGAAAGAAAAAATTGTGTAAACTTCGGTTTTCTACAAACTAAGTTATAAGCGGTCATTTTGACCCACCCAAAGCGTATTATTTAAAAAACCATATTTCGGCCCCTCGGGAATGCAGCGCCTCCAAATTTTTACACGCGCTAGAGAATGATCAACTTTTACTAGCGCTCTTCCCACCGGGAACAAGGGCCTTCTTACAACTTTTTTTAAAGGGAAAGGTCAAAAATTGGCTTAAAATGCCATAAATGAGCGCTTATAACTTCGGAGTTAGAAGGTGTAGCCCGACGAAACTTTGGCAATTGACGCGCCCCTAAGTTGTAGTGTTAACGCATGTACAACATTTGGGAGCTCCTCCCCTTTTGAAATTTGGGAAGACAAAAAACGTTCAAAAATCTGTGCGATTAACGACAACTTTCAAGTTTGAGCACAAATATCTTTGAAAACGATGAAGATAGCGACATAATCTAATGGCGTTGACGAGAACGATCTTTTCGGCGTTGAAAAGAACTTGTGAAATTCCGTCCACCACAAACAAAGTTATAAGCGCTCATGTTGACCTACCGTAAGTCGACAATGCGCGTTCGGCGTATGCCAATGCATTTGAGTTCGGGCCACGTGATATTGATGCCGGGAAAATTTTACCTCTTTCCCATAATTTTCCCCCAGTCGGACTTAAGGCGCCGGGCAAACTCACGTTGGGCTTTGTTCCAAATTTTTAGTTAATTTGAGCGAATACGATAGTTTTCAAAAAAAACTTATGTTTTAACCGTGATGTTTTATTTATTTTTTTGCGCGCGAGAGCTTCGAGATGCGTGGGCCGACCGGCGTTAAATTTTGCACGATGGTCAGTACTAGGCTTTTTTTATAATACCGGTCTAGAATTTTGGGGGGCACACCCCAAAAAATTTTAGCAGTCAAAAACATGCAAAATTTGGCCCGATTTTGGTCGAATTCGAAGTTCGGCGACGAATATCTACGAAACGGATAAAGATATTCAAAATCGGTGAATTACTCCATCGACTGCGATTCCTCTCGCGATAGGCAAAAGCAAGTCCGCTAAAGTTCGTTCCAGTGACCTTGAAGATTTCGATGTTGAATTGTACCCACCGAAAACACATTATTCAGAAAAACATATTTCGGCCACTAGGGGGTGCTGCGCCCCCAAATTTTTACACGCGCTAGAGAATGATTAAGTCTTACTAGCGCACTCTCCAACGAAAACGGGGGCCACTCTTACAACTTTTTTTTAAAAAGGGGTCAAAAATTGGCTCAGATTGCAATAAATGAGCGCCTATAACATCAGAGTTAAGTGGTGTAGCTAGACGAAACTTTGGCAATTGACGCGTTTATAGAATGTGGTGTTAACACATGTACAACTTTTGGGAAGCACTGCCCCCCTTACAATTTGGGAGAGCAAAAAAATCGTTCAAAAATCGGTGTGATTTACGACAACTTTTGAGTTTGAGCGATGATTATATTTCTGGATCCGATGAAGCTAGCGACAAAATCCAAACAGCGATGACAAGAAAAAGTCTTTGGCGTTGGATAAAAAAAAATTGTGAAATTCCGTTTACTACGAACAAAGTTATAAGCGCTCATGTTGATTTACCCTAAGTCGACAATGCGCGTTCGGCGTTCGCCAATGCATTTGAGTCCGGGCCACGGGACTTTGATGCCGGGGGAAATTAGAAGAAAAAAATTTATTCTCTACTTATTTCCCCCAGTCGGACTTAAAGCGCCGGGAGGACTCACGTTGGGCTTTGCTTCAAATTTCTAGTTTTTTTTCGCGCGAAATCTCCGAGATGCGTGGGCCGACCGGCGTGAAATTTTGCACGATGGTCAATAC
>Ga0056128_1004949_pt1 | contig 16711 bp, 9 predicted proteins | sample WorMetLIZISLAND2_FD_71113 | JGI IMG/M metagenome (GOLD analysis project Ga0056128, IMG submission 71113) | Marine gutless worms symbiont microbial communities from Max Planck institute for Marine Microbiology, Germany - Olavius geniculatus... ... | reverse complement strand
ATTCAGCACCGATTTTAACCATTTTTTCACTGTTACAAGCAGAAATTTATGGCGCGTAAACGTGAAGTTCTTCCACCCACCGCACCTTTATTGTGTGACCACATTACGATTGCCTAGCAAAACAAACACTGTCAAAGCTACAGTGGTCTCGGAGAACAGGCAACACAAAGATATCATTTTCGTAGCATAAAATAGTTAAGCTTACTTACTTATTCGCAGTAGTGCCTTGTGACGTCATTGTTACGTCATATTATGTTTATTTGCTTTGTTTACCAGTAATAATTTTTAGAATAAATCGTTTGATATTGGCAGAATAACAAAGGATGATCGATGTTTGATCATGGGCTTACGAATTGAGAACTGTTTTGCTAGGTAATGTGGTCACACAATAAAGGTGCGGTGGGTGGAAGAACTTCACGTTTACACGCTATAAATTTCTGCTTGTAACAGTGAAAGAATGGTTAAAATCGGTGCTGAATTACCGAAGTTATCCCAAAATAAAACTGGGTATCCGTTTTTTGGACCACCCTGTATATACACCGTGTCTCAAAAACGGGGGGCACGTTTTTTTTCGGAATAACTCCGTGAAACGTTGGCCGATTTTGATAATTTTTGCTTGGCAACACCGCGAAGCAACTTGACGTAAACGACTGTAATTTAGCCCATTCCGCCATAATACTATCGCCACACTATAGGCCTACCTTGTGAAATGCAGAAGTCGTAGTTTGGCCGTTCACAACAAAGAATTCATACTGGGTAGCGCATGCATCGACTGCAGTCGTGCGTCGTAAAGCAAACGACGATGTAGTCTGTACGACCAGAGCGTGGTTTAGGTACGACACCGCACTGTCTGAAGTGGTAAAAGCTCGTACTGAGTGCGTACTGGCTTATCCACTCCAACAGTAAGGCATTTAGTGCTGAGAGATAAGATAGGAAGACTAAGTAGGTCACGAAATAATACTACTAACAATGGCGTTCATGGTGGTCTGGCTTAAATTAGCGTTGATCGCATCGTCGAAGTTAATCAACGCCGGGCCCGGTTAGTAATTGGACAGATGACCATCCCGGTATGTACAACTCAGCCTGGCCATCCCTCCGTGGGTAGACGCAATGAATACTAACGAAAGCCGGGACGTAAACAGGCACACCGCGCGATGCACTGGCCCCGTATCTGTGGTCTTGCGGTGTAAAAACTGAGCTGAGGGCTGAGAAAATGGAGATCAGCGCCGACCATTGGGCCTTAAGGCTTGGGAAGGGCTTTACGTTGTTTATGGCGTTGCAGATAATTGCGTCGGTTCAGTACGACTGGCCGCACGGTCGGCTGGTCGCCTGCTGTGTCGCCAGACTGCTGCTCGTCCCGCTGATGATGCTGTGCGCAGCGCCACGCAACCGTCCTATACTCAGCAACGAGACCTGGTCGGTCCTCGTGTCGCTTTCTCTCGGTCTCAGCAACGGATACTTCGGCAGTGTACCGATCATCACTGCACCATCCAGGGTGCGCGACCATCAAAAGGAACTCACTGGTATACTGTACAAAATATCAGCTTCATCAAGCAGTCTTTTAAATTATTAATACGCGCCAAAACGCAGCAAATGCGGATTACAGTACAAGAAGCCCAGCTGTTGCCAGGGAGGGCCGACAGTACCCAGGTGTCGGAAGGGCAGCAAATGTGATCTACGATTTACCGTTCAGCCACAATACCACACGATTGCCATAGCAGAGTGCGTATTGACTGTTCAAGGACACCGAAGTGTTTCAGCTTCAGGGGGGCAAAGCCGCCTGACTCCCCGACCAGGGGCTCTGCCCCTGGACCCCGCTGGGGGCTCCGCCCCCAGACCCCCGTTATAGGCGCTCGCCATGCCCCCCCTTGCCAAATCCTAAATACGCTACTGAACAAGAACGTGTGTTGCAAAGACATTCAAACAGTAATTTTTTGTGCCGTTAGTGCTCATGGAGTCAAAGTAAAATCGTTTGAGCAATCGTGTTTTTGCAGCGTGTCTTTAACAGTAATGATACTTATTAATAGGCCTAATAAGCGATTCGAACTGTTACACTTCAATAGTCTGTTGAAAATTTGTAAACAGACTAGTAATTATTTTACCCCGTTACATTTTAAGAGCAATCAATAATACTTTACTTACGTTTAATTATAATTTACTGGGTATTTGAAAATAATATTGCAGCGGAATTCCACAAATTGCGCTGCGGAATTTGGCAAAATTTACCACGCGGAGAAACGGGGGATTGGGGCTGTTGATAATAACATGTCGCAGTAGGCCCATAAACTTCATTCAAAATCAACACAACAATTATACTTACTTATTTTATGAGAGTGAAACCAAAATGTGTATGTGGTAACCTGAATGTAGGCTATAGACAGTGGCGTTGTGGCCAGGGGAGGGGGCAGGAGACAATTCTCCATAAATTTTGGACTGTCAGAAAATTCTCGGAATTTTTTTGTTGTGTAAAAAGATTTGAACAAAAACGCAAAATTCGGGGCTGAAATTATTTGAGAAATTTGTCGGAATTTTAATTGCAGCGTCGGTCGGAAGACGACTTTTTAACCCAAGACTTCTGCATGATGCTGTGTGCTGGACGCAGGTAACATAATGACTCTGTCGTACAGCGTCGGTCTGACCAGTGGCAGTGCTATGGCGTACCTACTCAACAGCTGGCTAGGCCCGTACTCTCTGACCGATCCGTGCCAGCAAGTCAACTCGACGTCAGTCGCTGTGAACCCGACCTTAGATCTACCTCCGTCCAGCTTCTTTCATGGATGACTGAGTAATAGGGTGTTCACAGATCCAGCAAACGTCCAGCGTTAGCACGTGAATTTTGAATACATTTGCTGGAAGTTTGCTGGATCGTGTAAACACCCCATAACTGACTGACGGACGCAACTTGTCCGCGTTAAGGCGTGTACGAAGCGAAGGAACTTCACGGAAGTGAACTGAACTACAGCTATGCTGTAGGCGTCTATGGCACGATGTGTCGTTTGTCTGTCATCTGTCTGTCTGTCTGTAACGGATGTATTGTGGCTAAACGGTAGGTCGTGAGAGATTTTTTACTTTAGCTCTGTGTTTTAAACCTAGGCGTGCAAAATCTCAGCGATCCACTGCAAGGAAAACATTTTGAAATTCGGGGTTGAATGCAGGGCGGTAGGAAAAATGTGCGTTTTTCAACGGAAACCTGGTCATATCTCGAAAACGGTGAGAGATACGGCTAAGGTGACTATTAATAACTAATAAAAGTGGCGTCGGCCTATTTGTTTTCAAATGACATAAAAATCATCGACCTTGGACGCTCTTAAAGGTCATTACTGCAACTGCATAGGCTGTAGCCAGGCCCGTCGAGAGGGTGGGGTAGTCGGGGTAAGTTACCCTGGGCCCCGCGAAGTTTGGGGGGCCCACCGTCGCTCAGAAATATAACGTACGCCAGAATGCACCATTATGAAAAGAATGTTTCCCCGGGTTCCGCTGTGGCTTTCGACGGGCCTGACTGTAGCGCTTCTTTTCTAGCGACAGCTGGGCTTTCTTGTTTGACTTAAATTGAAATGAAATGAACTAAACTGCCTGCAGTTTGTTTGCTTTCCGTGCAATGCAACTGAACTAGCATTTCAGCTTAGTTCAGTTCCGTCGCTCTTTAGGCCTACACGTCTTTAAGAGGCATTCACACTGCACGTACGGTTCCGTAACTACTGCTTTAATCGGTTACATACCTCGTACACAGGGCCGGATTTAGCTGGTGGGAGGCCTGGGGCCCCTGGTGGGAGGCCTGGGCCCAGTGGCGTATTTGGGATTTTAGAAAGGGATTGGCTATCGAATTACAGGGTTTCAAAAATTGAGGGGTTTGGTGGGAGACCCCTGTTGGTGGGAGGCCTGGGACCCGGGGCCCCCCGGGACCCCCCTAAATCTGGCCCTGCTCGTACAAACGAACTGCGTCATTCGTACAAAAAGCAGTGTTGTTGCGTTGTATACTGCAGAACACGGCGCGGGAAAATTGAAAGCAGCTAGATCAGCAGGTAAAGTCACTTGCTCAATTAGAGAAGAAAGCCTGGCTGTCGACAGTGAAGACGCGCTACAGCCTATACAGTTCCTGTTGCAGTACTGTACTGACCTTCAAGGTCGTCCAAGGTCGATGATTTTCATTCATGTCATTTGAAAGCCAATATGCCACTTCTTATTAGTGATTAATAGTAACCTTGGTCGTATCTCTCACCGTTTCCGAGATACGGTTAGTTTTTCCGTTGAAAACGCGCGTTTTCCCCTCCAAGGCCTTCATTCAAGCCCAAATTTTGAAAATGTTCTTTTTGCACTAGACCGCTAAAATTTTGCGTGCCTAGGTTTAAGACACAGGGCTAATCGTGTAGCCTTGCAATTTTTCCCTACGATCTACCCGTTACAGACAACGACGGATAGACAGAAGACAACGATGCCAAAGACGCCTACAGCACAGCTGTAGCGAGCCGAGAAAGGAGAATCGTGCTGAGCGCAATACGGCGAGCAGTCTCAGCAGTGTGAATGTCACTTATAGGGTGTTTACACGATCTAGCAAACGTCCAGCAAACTTGCAGCAAATGTACTCAAAATACACGTGCTAATGCTGGACGTTTGCTGGATCGTGTAAACACCCCATTAGGGATAGGCTGGTGACTGTCCGTGAATTTTGTCGTCATTGATGTTGTTGACAGTTCAGTGAACAGTGTTCAGCATCGTGTTAAGATTCTATAAGATCCAGAAAACGATTTCTTCAGAAAAAGTTAAGGGCTTAAATTGCTAGCCCTGGTCTACTGAAAATTTTTTTAAAACCAAAATTACCGTGCCTATATTAAATGTAAACGCTATACAAATGCAGTGTATCAGTTGTACGCCTGTGATATTTTTAAATTTAGATTGATTTTTAAAGTTCTTTCACCAGCACACGCTGCGGCCATTGTGCAACAAACAATTATATGCCTATTTTTTCTTTAAATGACAGTTGCATTAAGAGTTTGCTGGTAGATGATTTTTAATCGGTCAATATTTGAGAAAGACATGCACAATGACAAAGACACAGTGGAAAGTTTTTTAAAGACACGGTGTATAATGCATTAAATCAAATCAGGCCTTATACTCGCTTTGAAATGTTGCCCTCAGTGTATTATGTGTTAGGCCTAAACAGCATTGATTGTCGTCAAATATGGTTCGCATAAATTAATCTGTTATTATCAGTAATTTATTATGTAGTGCACTTTTCAACAGAATCTGTAGATGACATTGCGTCAACGTCTAAACGGCATTTTATCATTTTTAAAGCAATCTGCTGGTCTCTTGGCTTGTGAGCACACTGCTGCATGATTTTGAATGATGTGAACTACGTGTGTTTTTATTGATAGGCCGCATTAGCAGTCTTATTTTGTCGTCCGTACGTTTGTCTTTCCGTCCACTTCGTACAACCTTTTAACTCAAAAATGAACAAAAAACCAGCTGTTGCTATGGTGGGTCGACCGTACTATCTATCCAAAAGCCAGCGTCGACTTCTAGTCGCGGACAGAAAGTGATTTTCCAGAGTAAGTACAGTCCCACATACGACATGGTGACGCTGCTATGTCGAACGCTACAGTCGCTAGGATACGATACGTTGATGATGGCTATAGGCAGCAACTTTGCATTTAAAATTTGGGCCAAACCGCTGTAGATGAAAACGTGGTTACTACGCACAAAAAAGATTATACTTGAAAAGAGTTAAATCACACTTGTTTCAAGTAAAAAATGTACTTAAAACGTAGCTAAGTCAAGACATACCTGAGTCCAATATGTTTATTTACTTGAATGTGCACACTTGTTTCAAGTAAGGTAGGCCTATATACTTCAATTGAATAATTAAGTTATTTACTTCCTTCAAGTATGCTTATTTTAATGCACTTGTGGCAATTTATTTATATTATATCAGATAAATAAAAGATAAAAGTTTGTATTTGAGTTAAATTAAGTTATTTACTTGGTATGAGTATATGTCAGGCCAAAATGAGTTTGTAGGGGTGCATAGCGCAAAAATGCGATTCCACCCTCAACTCGCATATCTATAACTACGCCTACATAACTAACTATAGGCGGTACAGTGGGTGGAGGTGGGTACTGTGCCGCGCGCTCCGAAGTAAGTAAGTACACTAACGTTGGACGTAATGAGATAACCGTACCGGGTGGGGCCGTGGTAAGTCACAGACGTAGGCCCTACCGTTTAGCCACAGTGCCGCATAATTGGCATAGCAGATTGTGAATGACTCTTAATGTCATCTGAGGTCGATGGTTAATGTGTAATCTGAAAAGGCTTAGGTTGCCCTTCCGGGCATGTAATCAATCATTTTTGACAGGCCAAGGAAGTTGGCTGGCTTATGCAATTTTCTATTAGTGGTTAATAGCAATCTTGGTCTTATGTTTCATCGTTTCTAAGACTTATCGGTTGAAAAACGCACATTTTCTTACGGTACCCTACATTTTGTTTGACTCCAAATTTGAAAATGTTTCCCTTGTGCGTACGGAATCGCTGAAATTTTGCATGCAAAGAGGCATGACACTAAGCTGATTAATCGTGTATTAAGTTTTCCGGTAACACTTATAGTTTAGCCACAATGCATGCGCTATAGACAGATGGACAGACGACGACGAGTCGACCCTGTCGAGGACATGCAAGACACGGAGCCTCGTCCAAAACAGTAAGTAAACGGTCGGCGGTCGGCTAATAACTGAGAGGAGTACCAACTTAAGTTGACGACCGCCATTTGTGTTTGTAAATATTGACGAAAATCAGCGAAATACTGTTCACCGAAGTATATGTAAGGAGAGACTTTCACAGTGCTGACAACACATTTAGTAGATAATTTATATTGTGCTCGTGTAGCTGATAGTATTTTAGTTTACGAGTGTTAGTGAATACTAGTCATATAGATACGGCTGTGATTATCCATACTGTATTCTCACACAGCTATAGGCTAAGTAATGCATCGTTTATCGCTGACTCTGAACTGTTGTCTGATGATTGTAGGTAATGTTAAATGGCATCAGCTGCAGTATGTCGACGAGCATCAGAGCCGCGCGCAGTGCAGAACCTTTGGGCTGCAATCAGAGCTGTGCGCGCACAGAAGCAGACCGCCAGTGAAGAACGCATTATCCGGCACGTGAGACGTGAGCACGGTGACTCGGAAGCTGACACTGCTGCAGTCCAGCTTCATTATGCTGTTGGCGATGGACTCATCCAAGCCTATCATGCGCATCAGCAGAAACTTGGTACCGCCACATCGGAACTGATCGCCTTTCGCATTCCAGACGAGGACCAGGTAAGTAGAGCGAAAGTTAGGTGACTGTATAGTGCTCAACTTTGATATTGTGCAGGCGGTGCGGTGTTTCGTGGCTAGTGCAGTCGCCAGCATTACATACAACAAGTTCAAGTGTGATGGGTTAGGGTTAGCATCAGCGATCTTATCTGATTGTATTTGGTGCCGATGCAGTCGGTGTGGTGTTTCATGCAGTCGTGGTTCAGAAAAGTGCAATTTGAAATGAGAATTTTTACGGTAATGTGTCGCAGCAGATAACATTGTCATCAGAGGTGACTGAATGCATACACTTGGATGCAGGTCGAACTAGGGATGCATTCATTAATATATTAATTGGACAGCTTTAGCGAATGTTAATAGCTTTTATGATGCAAATGGTAGGACTGTAAATACCGCTGTATGTCGTTGTGTGTACTATAACTGCAGGGAAATACTGATCATGATTGGTATTGCTTTGAATGTCATGGTCCCGGTGAAGTATTGGAATGCTCTGAATGTTGGCGAGTCTATCATTTGCACTGTGTGAAAACACCGCCGCCCATCTTTGTTTGTCCAGTCTGCAAGGTAGTCACTTTCTAGTCGTTTTTGGCCCATTGCCAACTGTTTTTCTTCTAAAAATTACACTGCCAAAATGTTCATTGGTTATTAGTTGTAGGTAATAGCAGACTGCACAACTGCAGACTGATAACTGCACAAGGTTCCTACAGGTCAGGGAAAACTGGAAAATGTCAGGGAATTTGTGTTGTCAGGGAAAAGTCAGGGAAAATGATCTTGGATGATGGATCATGCACATTGCAGATATCTGTGATTTTTTTGTGTTTCGAAATATTAAAAAGCAGGCTAATTTGCGGTTTCCGTAGAACATTGAAAAGCTAAGTGTTTCAGCTTCAGGGGGCTTTGCCCCCTAACCCCCCGAGCAGGGTTGCTGTCGTTTGCGTTTTGTGCTCCGTTGATACTGTTTCGTTAGTTATTATTTAGTGTACCATTTCTGACATTTGTGCGATAGGGTTATTGTTTCGATAAGGGCAGGGAAATTGTCATTCCATGACTGGAAACGTAAGGGAATTTTGCTACAGAAAACCTGTAGGAACCCTGACTGCAGTTTTTTTGTAAAAACAAAAGTTCTGTTGATTGTCGATGTGACATAGCGTAGATACATTACATCGGCCATTGGTGTACATTAGAAATATGCAATTTTTCTTCTGAACCATTATAATATATACAGCAGATTAACTTACAGTGTTGTGCTTGTCATTATTCTAATATGCCGATGCTTTTTATTTTCTGTTGAACTAGTTTACTGTTTCAAGAATTATATAAGGTAGGTCATGTTTCCAAGAACCTACTTGAGAATTTCTGAAGTAGGCTTTTACATGCTACCAGGTGGCTTCTGTCAACAGGTCAACAGCGTTAATACACCAGTAGTGATACAGAAGTGCTGTTGCCGCTGTTAGTAATCTCAGTAAAGTGATAAATGTATATTTTGTCTGTGCTGTGCATTACTGCCATGGGATAGTTTAAGCATGCAGGTGATTTGGCTGTTTTGTCTGCCAACAGGAGATAGACAAGGGATTCACCCTGAAGTCCAAAGAGCTGAATTGTCTTCTCGGCTTCACAGTGATGCGCCTGAAAGAAAAGGTAGCACACGGACATTGTATGCATGATGTTGATCAAATTTTTGCAAAAAAAAATCATTCATCGAATCACATCTGTGACATGTAATTTTGTTTGACATATGTTACTTATAGACTGTTAGGTCCGGTTTTTCCATCTCCAATCAAATCAAATTTGATCTCCGATTTACTGATCTTTGATTAACTTGATGTTCAGAATTGATTGTCGATCAACTGTGTTTCGTTTTTCCATGCATTTTCGATCTCCAATTACGTGATCGGCGATTAGTTGATCCGTCGTCAACTGAGCTTACTTTATGCCAGTCTGATTGGCTGACAGTGACCTCAATTTGCGGTGTTGTGCTAATGGGCATGCGCTGCGAGTGGACACCATAGGCAGTAAACGTCGTCATAGCAACGATATCAACGATACCGTCCATATCGTCTGCTGTCAAAAAATACGTTCTATCGCAAATCAAATTATACGGGAGTGTCTATCCATTTTATTTCTCCACAAAACACTATGCACATGCCTGGAACTTTATTTTAATGCGTGAATTGCCATTCTGACCAGCGAAGTGAAGCGATGTTTCTAGTGCGAATAAGCAACAAACTGCAGATCGCCACGTTTAATCGTCAATTATCTGACTTGATCCGCCAATGTTCGGCCATCAACTTTATGGGAGATTTGATGGACGTCGCTAATTGGCGATGGAAAAATGGTCATTGTGATGATCTTCGATCAAGTCTTGAAGTTGATCGGAGATCAATTTGATCGACCATCAAATGTGCATGGAAAAACCGGACCTTAGTCTGTTATACTTCTTACTAGTGAAGCGCGACTGGGTTCATTGAAGAAACAGAAAATGTCGATAAAATTATTTCTCGTAGACAGTCAGTTTCGTTGTGAACTTGTAAATTATTGTTTTTTTTCTTGCCATGCATTAGTTCCATTATCATGTCATGCTGTATACAGTGGACCTGTGTACTGTGCAGTCAACAGCACTGCATTGGTTTGGTGGTGCCGAGCTTGGTCTCGACCGATTTGTTCATCACTACTTGGACCTGAACACGATGCAGACAAGAACGGACGATGGATATTATTCAAACCTCGAACAGTTCTATGCAGACTGCTGTACCATTCAGCATAATATTTTTGTATGCTTTGGAGGTAAGAATTTCGTTTTTGATGGACTAATAGTATATTACTGAAAAAAATGAGTTGTTTTTTTTTCATTTGATTTCTAATGCCAAATGTCTGTGAGTCAGACCAGCTGGATTGTATAGGCCTATAGCTAGAAATCTTACTATAATGTGCGGAAAGTTTGTTTGTCTGTTCAAGTGTTTGTCTGTCTCTCTGTCATAACCCTTTTACGCCTTCTGTGTTGCATGGTCTCAGACCCCGACCACAGCGTTTGAGTCCTTGGGCCTTAGGTATGTGGACCATTATGCCCCCATCTTTCTTTGTGGGCAGCCTGAGGGTGTTGAGTTGCTGGGTAATGTAGTGGACCCACCCGTAGTGCGAGAGCTTTGCTAGTATGATTAATCAGCCTTTTGCCGACTGTGTGCGACCGTCTACCTAGCTTTACACTGCATTGGACAGTGGACAACTCTAGACTGACTCTGACCTTTTGTAGCACAAGTTTACTTTGGTCATCTTTAAAGGTCCATGGACACCAAAATTAACATATATATTCTATCCATTTTCCTAAAACTGCATAATCTTCTGATAATTTTGATACTAATACCAGCGCCCAGCGTTCTGTCAACATGGAGAAATTTATCTTTGAAATTGACGATCGACGACAATCACGTAGAAAACGTGCCATATTGACATGTAGGCGCCCTTGGTGACGTCATCACGCTAGCCAATATACATCATGAATATTAATGGATTAGCCTAGATTGATGACGTTACTGGCTAGGTCATTAATATTCATGATGTCTCTAGGCTAAGCTCATGACATCACCGGGGGAACTGGTAAATTAGAATTTTTCATCTAACGTAATGTAATGCCGCATTTCATTTGAAATTGCACATTAGTTTTGTATATTTATGAAGCTCATATCAACACATTGTATATGCAAGGTTAGATGTCTAATGTTAGATGTCTAATTTAAATCTACATAAATTGCGAGAGTGGGTTTGACCATGGCCATGGACCGTTAACGTTCAGGCCACTGTTGGTTCTCTGCAACTTTTTGTTTTTGAGTTAGGAACCTATACACCATGGATGGACAGATAATACAAGTAATAAGCAGAAGAACTGATGTAATACTTTCTGTCCATATTACATTTACTTAGTGTAATTTTCAGGGGCATCATTTAGAGGGGGGAAGGACATGTCTACGGACCCCCCAAAGATTTATGGTTTTAATTTTTTCTGGTAAATCCTACCTTTAAAACAGTGTTACTGCTGCAAGAACAATACGTTACATAGACTGAGACCCCCAATGATTTACTGAAATGACTCCTCTGGTGGTTTTAGATACCGGAATTCTTCAAGACCTGTCAAGAGTTATGATCCGAGACTGTCGTTATGATGTGAGTTGTGTGTTTTCATGTATTACTAAGCCGCTAAGTAAAGGTAGTCTTATCTTTCACAGCTTTTATTCTGATGTTTTGGCAGTAGAAAGAACATCTTCCGTGTAATATTTTTCTAAACTTTAGTTGGAGGAACCTGAAATGAGAGTATCTTTTGATTACAGTAAGGCAAACTTAAAAGACGTAGCTGCTTCTGCCGTGAAATGGAATTTTAAAAGGCTTCTTGCAGACACATGATAGCTGTTCTTATCTCTGTTCAGATGTTATCATAGTTATTTATGGTGTATGTATTGTGCATTAATTGTCATTTTGGTTTTCAGGGTTCCCACGTCTTCTGGAAAGTCCTGGTTTTTTTTCTTGAAAATTCCAGGACTTGGAACGTCCTGGAAAAATATCCTTGAAATCACACATTTTTTTGTAGGCTCACATAGAAGTCAATTTTTTTGCTCGCTTCGCTTGCAGATTAATTGTAGTCTTCTACCTTCAAATTTGTGGTGCCAGTATATTATATTTAAACGTTTTTTGGCTACGAAAAAGTCCTGGAAAATTTTTCGAGGGGGTTTTGGAAAGTTCTGGAAAAACTTGGATTTTTTTGTCAGTAAAAGAGTGGGTACCCTGGGTTTTTTGCCGGGCATTTCTGGTGAGATGTGGATTGCAGTTTTGTTGATAATTTGTTCAATGCGTTGTACAGCTAAACGAAATCCAGCAGTGTAAGGATTGCTATTATCATTCAAACAAGAAGAACAAAGACTGGTTTTGCATGCCTTGCGTACGTGACCTATGCTGTCTTATACTTGCATTGAGTTTTGTTAAATATTATGTAAGAAATGAGCTTTTAATCGATTTGGTGACAGAAATGACGTTCGGTTTGTAAAATGTGTGCTTCAACAATTCTCATAATGATTTGCTTGCACACTTGACCTGCCTTCCAGTTACTGTACAGAAAATTTTTTAAGCTGAACATAAATTGTTAACTATTAGTTGTGTGAGAAATTAATTTAAATACATGTGTATTTTTTGAAACCTAGGAGTTGTGGTCATTGCTAACTTGGTAATATTGATTGATGTTGTAAATGTTTGCATGTTGAAGAATCCGGCACATGAATTGGTGTTTGCGAAGCAGAAAGGTTTCTGCTACTGGCCTGCCAAAGTGATACAAATCAAAGAAAATGAATACGATGTTCGATTCTTTGGTGCCCGACATCAGCGGTAATGTGCTTATTGTTTCGTAGTCATGTAAAAAAATTTCTTTCTGCCCTCCAATAGACAACATTCTGAGATTAACGACTGTCTGGAGGATAACAGGGAAGATTATTCAAACTGCCTTTACCATTACATACTCGGCAGTTCTTACAGTTTTAGCTTTAGGTCATTTTTTATGTTTTGTGTTTTATAAAGGTTAAACTTTCTGTAAAAGTTAAACTTTTAATTTTGTTATTTTGTGTATGTGCAGTTTTGCCTGCAAAGGCTCTCCCCGAAATGACCTATACTGTGTTGGGTGGAACATTAAACCCTGCTCACTCTGTAAAAAAATTTTGTCAAACAGTGTTTTTTTGCATTCACAGTTTTTTTCTTTTGTTTAAAAATGAATAAATTTATATTATTTTGAATGTTATAGAGCTATCAGAGTTACCTTACAGCTTGGACGTGGACTTGTAGGCCTTTAATTTTATTTTCATTATTTGTGTCTGACTGTTCACTGTTTTTACGCACAACAGCAGCTACGCATCTTAGCCATCGCAATTCTGTCTGTTCTTCGTCTGTCTCTGTCTGTCTGTCTGTCTGTCACACGGGTAGATCAGTCAAAAGCGGTGCAAGCTAGGATCACCAAATCTTCATCGTTGGCTGCCGGGAAGACTCTAGTTTCAGGAACTGTAAAGCTTTTCCATAAATTCGAAGGGGGTCACCCCTGTATGAGGGCGTTAAATGAGAGGGGGTAGCCAAAAGTTGTTATATCCAGCTGATACAACGTTAGCGGAGCGATGGAGGCAACCTCTGGTGAGTACAAGTAAATAAAACACTATAGACACTATAGCCTTGCGTCGTCTGGCGCCTGGCGCCTTCTTGTGAATGACTTAGACTTTGTTTTACTGTGTTTCAAACATGCACCTCGGCCGTTGCGTGTTTCTGTCTGCGTTACCAGATTACTTGTTGTAACTGTACTAAGTATTGCGACTTCTGTGTATTTGTTGTTGTTATACCTCAATGCAAAATACCTGCACATGATTGGTCCAAATCACATCACGTGGGCGTCACACATGGGCACTGTCCAGTGACAGCAGGCGACAGTGCGTGCGTGCAACATAGTAGAAATAGTAACATTGAGGGCGACAGAGAGGTGTCACAACTGTTTTGTCACTCGAAGCAAGCGTAAAATAGTGCAAATAGTTTTTGTTTAAATGTTTTGTTTTTGTTTCTTGAGGTATAACAAAACAAATAGTGACTGATGTCATCGATCATCATTGAAAATTTTTTGCCATTGGTTTGTAAAGTGTTGCCTTCGGCTTCGAGGCAACATTTTACGAACCTCTGGCAAAAAATTTTCAGTGATGACCTCAGCGCCAGTCACTATTTGTATAATGTATTACAGTCGACAATCACACTTTCAGTTTTGTTTGCTTAATCATTTTTAGATTATTGAGTTGGATTGTGACGTATTTTATTGAAACTAAATAGCCTCGACTTTCCACGCTAGTTTTTGTTTATGTAGGTTTATGTAGATAGTTACTGCTAGGGCCACAGTTTTCCGTGGAAAATTTTGCTAAATTCCACTAGCCAGTTCACAAAGTTCTGCGGCTCACCATGGCAAAATTGTCCAAATTCTGTGGCGTACTGTGGCCTTTCGTTTGTGCATAAACTAAGCTTTATTCTGTTAAAAAGCTTCACTTTTTGCAGGCTAGCATTGTGCTCAGTTATGCTAGCCACATACAAAAAAATTATTGATTTTTTTTTCAAAAGTGCAATTTGTCAATTAGTCGAATTGTGTTTATTTATGACTGCCATATTACATTGGTAATTATTAGTAGGGACGCAGTTTAGTTTGATTTTTCTTTGTGATATAGTTAATTTAATTACGTTATCATGCTGGTGATCATACTAATCATCAGTCATTTCTCATCTTCTGTGAAATTCTGTAGCAATATCAAAATTCCGTGGAAAAGAGCAAATCCTGCGGCTCGGCTCGAAATTCCGTGGCTCGCAGAAAACTGTGGGCTCTAGTTATTGTTAACGTGATTATGGCATTTTGTGTGCTATGTGCCACTTTTCATTTGATGTATAACCTATTCGTTACCCAGTAGCTTGACATGATGTGTATCTGCTCAGGGCTCTGGTGCCGTTATCAAGTATTCGGCCCATCGACATGAGCGTTCAAGTGCTGGGAGTAAAACGTACGTCGGGGTTTGTGCGGGCGTGCGGTGAACTGGCTCGTCACCAGGAGCTGCTTGCTCGTAGACCGATGTCCAACTCCACGGGATACTCGTCGGATGAGCCTGACAGCTTCAATGTTGCTACAACTGGCCGCCGTAAGGTAATCAACCGGCTGAGTAATGTTCGCGGTTACCACTTGTATACAAAACCTGGAAATGTAATATACAAAATATAATATATAATATATGTAATATGTAATATACAAAATATACTTTGAAACGACGATTTGTTGGAAAGTGACGCAATTTTAAAAAATTTTACCCCCACGTTGAACCCTCTGGCCCATAACAATCTGGCGCAAAACGCAGATTGATATCGCCTACAGTTTCTGAGATCTGCTCTATGGTGCATTTGACCCCACGTAAAATTTTGGTGTCTGAAGGAAAATTTTTGTGCCCCTATCTCCCCTAATGGGGAAGATATGAGAGGTTAAAATTTTTTTCTTTTTTCCCTTTTCCTTCACAACCCCCATTTGTCAGATTTTCCCAAAATTTCACAGACTGCTAGCCTTTGACCTCCGCTACAATCGCTAAAAAGTTGGTGAATGTAGGGTCCATAGCTTTTTTGCTAGACCAAAAAAACACGGGTTGAGGGGATGGCAGGTTTAGGCGTAGCAGATTTCCTCTAAAACAGAGTCTTTATATTCTGTTGGATACTCCTTCACAATTTGGAGCACCTGCGTTTTACACAGTAGTGCGTTTTCATAAAGAACGTGAGGTGGACAATGAGTTTACCTTACATAATTCTGTCGACTTGGCTATTTGTATGCCAAAAATTATTAAATTTGGTGCAGATTTGCCGAAAATCTGTCATAAACAAGTTCGGTCATTTTTTTGGCACACCGTGTAGAATGTGTTGTGGTTGTCGATAATGTTCTGATCGGTATGCATATGCATGCAGGTGTCTGGAAGCAAGTCTGATACGTCGTCATTACAAGGCATTTCTCAGTATGGTAAGCAGCATGCTGCCACTGCGTCTGGCTCCAGTCTCGATGTATCGTCAAGTCGACGCCGACAGCGTCACTTTGCTAAATCCAGTCGCAGACCTCCTGCCGAGGTGATTATACACTGTTTCCCAATTAGAAGTTTTCGTCTCTCCGCCACTAAAGCATCTATTAGTGACTGCATTAAACTAAAGCAACCATTAATGTAAGTTAGCATCCAGTATTTTGTAGTTAATTTGGAAGGCATGCACAAAGTTTGACTTAAAAGTGTGAGCCAAAAGTGAAGAAATCGAATCAGTATCAAGAGAAGTAAGTAAGCAAGTGAAACACAGCTATATAATGTTCTGGTCATCGCAGTAGATTTTAGACAGGACTTTTTACAAATTTGCCTATACCAGAATTAGATCACCCTGAACTTGTCAAGATGACAAGTTTTCGACCGTCAGTCCATAGTTGAAAAAGCCGGATGGTCATAGGTATTGCAACGATCGTCAGAAATAGTGCTTAAAAATAGTCAGGGGTGTATACTGTAAATAATAATACACTGTGTCTCAAAAAAGCATTCCCGTTGATCGTAGTTATCGTATCGTATGTAATGCAACTTTTGTACCATTTTGCAAGCAGTTAATTGAAGAATGTGATATTATAAACGATTTTACCATATTGCAATGTCTTCAAAACACTCGAGGAGACGTTTGCTGCTACAAATTTTACTACAAAACCCATTCGTGAATGGACAAAATGGCCGTCTGCAATCGGTTGGCTGGCTCGTGGGCTGGCTGACGTGCGCTTGCGCTCATTAATATTCATGATGCTCGCCTGCACTAGGCGGAAGTGATAAGTGTCGTGTGCATCGTTGCTAAGCAAC
>Ga0056128_1004945_pt1 | contig 16720 bp, 8 predicted proteins | sample WorMetLIZISLAND2_FD_71113 | JGI IMG/M metagenome (GOLD analysis project Ga0056128, IMG submission 71113) | Marine gutless worms symbiont microbial communities from Max Planck institute for Marine Microbiology, Germany - Olavius geniculatus... ... | reverse complement strand
ACTCACTGCTTCCAGCAGGCCTACTGCTCCCCCTAGCGGCTCAGCCAAGTGCCTCAGATTCGGCCACTGGCTGACATTGTGCACTTTAAATATTCACATACTTACTTACTTACTTACTTAAACAAAGTAACAAGCCGAGGGCCTTGTAGGCTCGTATGGCAGGCTAAAGCACTGGTGTGCATATGTGTGAACTAGTGAGAGTCTGGAGTATTTCATACCCACGATTTAATACCCCAAACATGCACCCGCAACAATAGACGAGAAGTTTTACACCGGTGACGCACAAGTTTTTGGAGCCATGGCGTGGATAACAGGGTCCGAGTATTAGAACAATGCAAAATGCTATCATCATTAACAGCTGACATACACTATGTCCCAAAAATGTTTTTGATTGTTTTTTGTTTTGATTTTTCAAAAATGTTATGATAATATGCAGTAGTCTGCTAGTGGTGTTGCCCTAGATAATAATCAGTTTTCCCTTCAAGTTACAATTCCCAGAACTTTACCTGACTGACAGTTGGTAAAACCTGTGGTGACAAATTAATCAGAGGTACAGTATTTAGACTATTTACTCTGCGCAAGAAGACGTAGGTCTGCACTGCGGGCATATGTAACAGCGGCGGCATGATCATCATTGCTGTCACACAGTCGTCCGATGTGAGAACTCACTACATGCGCTGCGCCTGCATTCAGCATCACGTCCATTTCATACGTCTCCGAGCCATGCACCTCCTCCGGATGACGAATTGTACTTGGGTTTTTCTGCAGTCACAACACGACAATGAAAATCCATCATTCCACTAAAACACATAATGTTATCACAATATATCTGACTGTCTTCCTTGCTGCCCTGTAGCATTGGAAAGTAAAAGGAAAAATTTGCCAAGTTTTACAGGCTTCTCCACAGAGAGAGCTTGTCACAGCTCTTGCTCTGTCAGGTGTTGACTATGGCAACGCTACGCTCGCGGGACTATGTGCTCGCCAACTCTGTCGGCTGCAGTCCATCATCCACGCCGCTGCTTGGATTGTATTCAGTGCCCAGAAATTTGATCATGTGATGACACTACTTCGCAAACTCCATTGGCTTCGGATTACGGAACAGATCACCTTCAAGCTGTCATGCCTCGTCTTCCGGTCTCTCAACGGCACAGCACCTGTGTACCTCGCCGACAGGATCAACTGTGCAACTGACATCACGACAAGGTGGAGTCTGCGTACCAGCTCATCAACAGCGGTCGTTCCAGTGACTTGTTCAGCACGATCGGGGATCACGCTTTCCCGGTTGCTGCTGCCCGTGCATGGAACAGCCTATTGTCATTGGTCATCTTATCATCGTCACTGTCGACTTTTAAGTGTCATCCGAAAATGTATTTGTTCGCAACATCCTACTAGTGACGATAATTCTAGTTCTCCTAGTTTTCTGCCTGCCGAACATGTTGACTTTTAGTGTAATTATGTTACATGTCCTTGAAGTCTACTTAGACTAAATGCCACGATAATAATTTTTGTGCATAAAAAAAAACAATAATAATGGGCTGTTTTGTTGCATGACTGTTTGCCGGCCACTGACTGCACGGACTGACGATCGTACCCACCTCTGTATTTCGTAGTTAATTTTTAGGCTCCCTCGGGAACGGAGTACTGAGGGTAAAAAAAAAAATAATAATAATAAACTTTCTTTTCCATAAGTTATCGGAACAAAAATTTAACCAAGTGCTGCAATTTAAATGATACTGTATTTAATTTAGCCTAAACATGTTATATGTCTATTCTCAACAAATAGCAAAATTAAGAATATACCTGTCGTAGCTTGGACATAGCATCTGATGAAATAAATTCATTTTTAGCGAATCTCAGAACGAAACAGATCGTCTGAATGTCCGTCTGACCAAGATCCTCCTCTGGTAAAATAACAGCACGAAATATCTGTACCTCCTGAAAACGGTCAGTACAATACAATCACAGCACGCATTTATGTTTGTCAATTAATCAAGTACATGCAAAGTTATAAACACAAAGTCAAATGCAAGCACTAGTAACATGATACGAATTACAATTCCAGACAAACCATTATCATTGACAGCATTCAAACATTGAGTTCATGTTCATATTCTGCCCCAAAATTACTGTTGCAACTGACCAGACAGAAAAAAAACGTCAGCAAACAAGTTTCAGAAACCAGTTGACTCATTTCATGTGCAACTACTCAGTTGCTCTGGCTAGTATTAAGTTTATAGTGTACGGGTATGAAAAGAAGCACTCCCCCCCACATATCTTTTAGCAAATTTTTGTAAAAAAAATTGTAATTCGAAGATAGAGTTTTGTTTTGTTTACATTTCTGCCATCAATCAGTTGGGTGATCAGCGTTCCGTCGGACTTCCTGAAGTCCAGATTAATGCTGTCCTGTGTCGTGTTCGCTTCTATAGTCTCACGATAAACATCTCCGCCATTATTGCGCACGTTCACTACCAGTTGACAATTTGCAAGAAAGAAAAATACACTAAAAAGAACAACACAGATTGTACACAAAGGCATCCTACAAAGAATACCTAATTGAATTCTAATAATATATACAAATGATGTCGTTTTTTCAATTTTGTTCTTTTTACTGGAAAACTGCGTCGTAAAACTTGAGCCGGTAAAAAGCAATTTTCTCATGCAGTTTGCCATTTTCATGATTTTTTACGTATAGTCGACTCGACGCTGCAGCCTGCAAGTTAGAAAATATGGAGTAGTGAGCCACGTAGTATCTATGGTATGTGCACGATCTATGTAACGTACACAAAACGTACACAAAACGTAAGCGAAACGTACTTGCCATCTGACCAATCAGAGCCTATCACGTGACCTCAAGCAACCAATAGCTAGCAACGAGATGTGTTTACACAGCACATACGTCACTTACGTCAGCAGGACTGTGTCAGAAATGAGTAGTTTTGTTCATATATGATAGTTTCTTTTATTTATTTGGGTGAGATAATTTCAGATTGGACACTGTATTGTATTAGTCAAATATTGGACGCTGACTTTTTGTACATTTAAACTTATAAAACGGGGTTATTGTGGCAGTAGTAACTGGTGTCCGTTATCAGTTAGCATAATGGCTGTCGTGGGAGCCGATTGCGTGTATCTGTCTGACGAATGTGGTTCGCAGGAAGACGTGCTCAGCCTGTGGTCCGACTCGTGGTCTGTTGGCGATCCTGTCAACTTGCCCGATCTGAGCGACAGCGAGGACTGCAAGAACATTCTGTGGGCAGATGCGATGGTGCAGTCTACTACGGGTACTGAAAGTTTCGGGGACAATGGCGACTGGCTGTCGGATCTGTTGCAGTCGGCCTGCCCTAACAACATAGCCAGCAGTTCTGCTGAACGTCTGGCGTCACCTGTGTGTGACCCCAGTGTGCTGTCGCCAACTGACAGTGGCCATCACAGCATTTCATCATCCACTGCCGCGGTCGAGTTCGTTATTGCTGATCAGGATGCTAAAACTGATGCTATTCTTGAATCATGCGATGAAACTACCATCGACTCGGTCATCCTAAAGGAGTTGAATAACAACAACAGTGACGACCATGTTGCAGATTTGGCTGCCATGTCTCAGGACGTGCCAGTGTGCTGTTCACCTCAGGAGTGTGATTATGATATGAGCTCATTTGAACTAATGGAGTACAAAGGCGACGTTATGTCGGAGAGGCCAAAGCGTGTTGCTGCACGTCGGGCTGAAATTGCATTTGTGAGAGAAGACAGTGAATGTGATGATTCTGATGAGGGTGATGATGATGCTGGCAAAGTGTCTCGTTATTTCCAAAGCAGACACCAGTCGCGTACTGCTGAGATAACATCGTCTCGCCGTGGTCGCAGCCGTGCCACAGAATTCAACAAAAATGCGCTGAATGCTCGTATAAATCGTCAGAAAAAGAAAGCATACATTGCATCACTCGAGGCACAGAAAGCACACTTGCTGAGCGCGAACAAGCGCCTGAGGTCCGATCTGTTAAGCCTGGTTTCACAGCGTGATGATCTCATGAACGAAGTGGCATATCTGAAGTCGGTGCTGACGAATGACAGTGTGCTTGCAAAGCTTGTTCAGAGTATAAATGGTCCTCCGCTGAAGCTGTCGTCGAGGTTTAACAGTACTGCAGAGAAGTGGAGACGTGTCAAATCACTGGAATCGGATCACAACTACGGACCAGCACCTACGAGCAAGCTCAGCGGAGTGAAGCCAGCGGCAGGAATCTGTTTACACGTGACAGAGAACCAGCTGTCGATGGAACTGTGTCATCGCTGTGCTCGCATGGCCTGTGGCGATGGCAGCGACAACAGCTTTGATCCGTGAACTCTTCGTCATGTAACATTCAAGTGGACTGCTGATTACGCAGAAGACTGACGGAGTTTAGATAAGGTGGTTATGTAAACCTCTGCTTAACACTACTAGCATCAGTAATATTTATAGCTTTTCACATAGATCCTGCACATGACGATGCATAGTTATTCAATGTAAATACACTGTGTAAATACATATTCAACTTTACAAGATTGACCGGTGTATTTTAAGAAAAATATTGCATATTGGTTGAATATTGCTCATGCAAAGTCTGAATCTGAACTTATATTGGTGAAAGTACTAAAATAATGTCTTGAGTATTGTTGGCTTGCATTTGTGAATTTGAGCATTTGTGAAAGTGAGAGTGCAGTTTTTGTGTTCTTCTCAGTGCTTGTATATAATGATCTAGCTGTTACTGTTACGACTTTAAAGTAAGGTAATGCTTGAGTCTGTTTTCAGAATGTACTGGTGGTTACTGATGATGAATACAGACCATAATGCAGAGGGCCACAGTGCAGTCTGTTAACTTTGGTAAGGAAACTCTTCAGTACTTACTTGCTACTTGCAGGACATTTAGCTAGGCAGATATTGAGTCTTCTTTAATGTCTTGACTATGGCAATATTTCAGACAGCCCTAGTCTGGTTGTGCATTTTAGTCTGTCTCTGCCTGTCTTTTGGCTTCTGATACAGACAAGTGCGTTTGTCAACAGTCTTCTGCATTTGTTAATCTGTTTTTTCTTTGGTCAACCTTAGTGTCTGTAGCCACTTGTATACCCGCTAATACGAGGCATTCATTTATTTGTGTCAGCTGCCGAAGAACGACTTTACATTGAAGGTGGAATGTTCCGTAAACTGTACATAATTATATCAAGATGTGAGGAAATTTGCAGCAGTTGGTTGAGAACTATGTTGGGCTGTTGTCAGTACTTTGTCTAGTTATCTGATGGTATTTGTTTGAAGGATCTGTCAGGCCAGGCTGATAACTGGATTGGATGATAATGCAGACATTTGCAGGTATTTATAGACAACTGTAGTTTGATATTTATAGTGTACTGTTGTACCAGTATGTGTAACTTCAAATACTGTTTCCATTCGTGTTGGCTGCTGCTGAAATTTTGAACTTTAGTTGTGTATGGACCTATGACTGTGTCATAATGATTGATCGTGTGCTGTGCTAGTAGGATTAGCTGCTCAGAACAACTTGAACACTAGAAATTTCAGGCAAAGTCCAATGTGAGTCTGCCGAGCACCGTAAGTCTGATTGGGGGAAAATTTGGGTGTTAAAATTTCCCTGTTGGCAAAGTTGCATGGCTCTAACTCATATGCCTTTGTATACGCAGAGTGCGTATTGTTGACTTAGGGAAGGTCAACATGTGTGCCTATAATTTTTTTGTTTGTGGGCCAAAGTTCACCAGTTTTTTGTTCAATGTCGGATTAATTGCCCTTGATAACACCATTTTTTGCTTGTAAATATCTTTATGTGTTTTAGAGATATTCGGACAAAGTTGAAAATTGTTGTAAATTGCACCTAATTTTGGAGTTTTTTGCCCTCCAAAATTTTAAGGGGGCAGTGCCTGTTAAAAGTTGTACCCGAGTTATCATCCCCACCTAGTGGCACGTCAAGTAGCAATGTTTCACGGGGCTATTCCCCGTACCACATAGGTTATAGATGCACATTCAGTGAATTTTAAAGCCAGTTTTTGTCCCCTGTTTGAAAAAAAATTTTTAAGGGGGACTTCCATCCCTGGTGGGGTGCCCTGGCTAGACTTGGTCATTCTCTAGCATGAGTAAAAATTATAGGGTGCAGCTCTTCTTATAGACTGAAATATGATCTTATGATAAAGTCAATTTGGGTGGGTATAATTACACATCTAAATCTGGGTAGTTAGCGGACCAAAGTTCACCAGACTTTTTTCGCCAAACGTGGGAGGAATCATGGTAGAAAATGTACTTGTTTAATTTTGATTATCTTCATCCGTTCTGGAGATAATCACCATCAAAGTTTAAATTCGTTTGAAGTCGTGCCAAATTTGGCATGTTTTTGGCTCCTTAATTCTTTTGGGGGGGAGGGCCCCTCAAAATTTTTGACCAGCATTATAAAATTTGGTCTAATACTGATCGTCATGCAAAATTTCATGTCAATTGGCCAACGGAGCTCGGAGATCTTGAATTGAAATAAACAAATTTTAAAATCTGCAGTAAAACGTAAGTCCGCTCTGAAAACTGTCGTTTACAGGCGGACTAATAACAGAGTCTTAGCATTTAATTTCATGTACCATTCTAGTGTTTCAAAACTCACCATTTGTTGCACATTTAAGGGGATGACACAATTGATAAAGTCAATTTTGTCGGCCTGTTATTGGCAAACACACAATCTAAGTCTGTTATGTGCGATGCAAAAAATCAGCACTTTTATCATCTGGAATATAAAACGTTGTAATTTCAGCGATAAAATTCGCCACAGTTCTAAGTGATCAGCATTCATTTGTGCATAAGTCACCATGCAAGTTGTGAACAAGTGGCAGAAATAAATATTTATTTTAGTTTCTTGTTAATTGTCAAAATAATATTTATTTTAGTTCATTAGGTGTAAAATCTTTCTGACTTGCTGCTGTGTACAGCATTCGTGAAGCCAACATATGAAGATCGATAGAATCAGCCGAGCCATGTGATGTGGTTCACTATCTTTGTCAGCCATTTTTATTGGATAAGTGATCTACGCCCAACAAAGTTGGCCGATTTTATGGACTGTGTGTCATCCGCTTTAATTTGAAGGATCTTGATTTTTGAAACATTCTGGTGATGAGTGTTGAGTGATAACACAGGTATTTGGATGTGTAGTTGAATGATACCTAGTAGCATTCACGAATTGTGTTATTTGTTAAATTGGAGTTAACTTTCTAGAGTGGATTGTTGCTTTGTTGCAGTTACAGCCTGCTTCATGCATTTGTCATCTGTTTTCTACTGACAAGACTACACTAACTGGATGCCACTTGGGCGCACTAAACCTCTTGTCTACTGTATTTTATTTTTGGCTGTTTTTTTTGTTAATGATTTGCACCAGCATGCTGCCAGTTCAGTCTATCGGGCTAGAATTTAGGGCCTGGGCAATTGCCTTTCTTCTCCTCCATCTCTCTACCATGACACCGCTGTTTGACAGTCAATTGTCTAGGCCTCATCAAGCCTACTGGCCTCTCAGACTGTGCGTTGTTTTTCCGTAGCCATTTTGCTTGGCTATTTGTATTGTACATGTAGCATCAGAAGTTCTACCTGTGTAATTTTATTATTGATTTACTTGTCCGTGAGGTGCATCCCATAAACTGGTTACAAAATTGCATGCTTCGGTTAATTTTCAAAATATGACATCTATCTTTTATAATCTTTTAAGTGTTTATCCAATCTACCGGCCAGTTTTTGAATGCGTGATGCACAAAGTAATGCTGGCTGCTGTCGAAGCTACTCTTTGCACCTCAGTATCAGATGCAAATTTTCACCCTTGCAGCATTTTTTATCGGTCAGAAAACAGTAGTCACTGGGGACCTAGTCCATGCTCGGTGTACTATAAAGATTTACACCCGTCTTCAGAAGCAAATTGCCTACAAAATGTGTATCTCAAAGATTTTTTTCACATTCAGAAAATGAATAGAATGATAGCATTTTGGTAACTTGTGTATTAAGGTCAATTTGTCAGTTTGTCATTGATGGTTTAAAGGTAACCCATAATCTGTGATGCAGCATTGCTGTATGTATTCAGCATCTATTGCTTCATTTGCTAGAACTATATGCATGTATAGCTAATTTAGTGTACCAGTGATATTGGCGTCTGCCTAAACACCACAGATCACCAGAGATGGCAAATATTGTTCAAGTTTGTAAGCTTCAGATCTTTTATGTAGAGAAGCTATCCTGGGGTCCCGACCCCTGGGGCCCCGAGGTTATGATTTTCTACCCCCTGATACTCCAGGGGTTAAAGTATGTGGATGGGGTTGGTTTCCCTTGATGTATGGCACCACAGATACTAACCCTAGCCCTAGCTCTAACTCTGCAATGCCATTACTGGGGTATATCGATCTAAAGTTTGAAAATTAAACAATATCTGCCATCTCTGCTGATCTTTGGTGATCTGTGTTGTTTAGGCAGACCGGTAATATTGTAATGTACTGATTACTGAGTGATGCAGAGACGAAAGTACTGTACTACTATTTGCCAGTTAGTAAACTGGTTTTAATTATTTAATTGGTTACTGGCTTACAACTGTGAAGTGTCGTATATTGTTTTGTTGTTAATTTCTGTGTGAACACATGGCTTGTCTTAGCTCGAAAAACTTAGGATGTTAGCGTTTTGAAAGCCTATCTTAGCTCCTAATTCTGTCTAACAAAATGCATTTTTAAAATGTTGATATCCAGGTAGTGTTGATTCTTGGTTGTATGTTGAACCAGAAAACAACTGATGTGTTTAATTTAAACTCGTGCTTGAAAAAACGTGTTTCTTTAGAAAAACTTGCTGTGCTAGTGTTTATTATATAAAGGTGATAACGTTATTCGTTAGGGAGTTGAAATTCTCTTTTAGCATGATGGTTCCTTATTACAAGAATGCTGAAAAAATTTGCCGAGACAGGAGGTAAATAACCTTTTTCAGTTTTTTTCAGTGAATGAGTGGCAACAAATGCAATACTACATACTTAAAGCATGTACTGAAATGTAGCATCCAACAGTTTTTTATGTGGGCGGTAATAGAAGTGCAGTGTGAATACTAGCCGTCACTAAAGTAACCAGAATTATGAACAATCTGTGTTCGTCTAACATCAAGTAGCAGTTATGTGAACAGTGTAAAATTTTGTTTAGAACCTAATACTTCACAGACTAATAATTTTAGGCCCTGTTCCCAGCTAACTTGACCGTTAACGTTTGAGCACGGCACATGCAGCTTGTGGCTCTGTTTGCTCAGTGATTAGGGCATTGGACTCGTGATCAAAAGGTTGCAAATTCAACTAAGGCAAATCTTTGAATTTCACACCTATGTGCCTGCGCAGTTGCAAGTAGTGTAGTGGTTAGTATTGAACTTTAGTTCCTTGAGCAAATTGTGTGCTCAGGTCAACTCCTACTCTTGCCTTTAGTGGAGTGATAGTGCGGTAGTCAGGGCTGAAACCAAAAAAAACTTGAAAAAATCTGAAAAAATAAAATCTTTAAAACACCTACGTTTTTTTCCAACCCAGTCGGTAGTGTGGCTGTAAGATGTGCCATAGCCGCGCAATTGTTTGCCGGTGCGGGCAATGGATAACCGCATAATGCACCATGGTGTCGTTGCCAATCAGCTGTCACTTCCAACCAATATTGTAAGCAAATAACAAACTACCTTTCACCGTTCGTTAAGATTGGCATTAACAAATTACGGCAAAAAATATACCGCGGTAAGCATGGTAATTTCACGTAGTTGAACAATGGTCAATCTACCGGTATACTTCTTTTTTGCAAGTACACGTACCAGAACGTCGTCCAGAAGCAAAGCTAAACGAAGTCCAACCAATGTGCGAATATACACTTTCCTGTTAAATATTCTATCATTGTTTACTTTTTTTAGTTTGGATTTACGTTGACGACGGTGGATAATCAAATTGTTTTTATTGACTAAACTGTGTTCTGGCAGTTTCTTGTCGCTATTTTTATGTATAAATTTGTTGTTTCTGTGTTTATGTGCAATATTTGTGCAGCAGAGTGTTTTAGTAAATATTATTTTTAGATGTTTCAGTGGAACTTACTGGCCACACCCTATTTTGACAAAATAACTGGCAAAATGCACATGTTATAACATTAGCTCAGATATAGATTGCATTTCTGATCTCATAATGTGGTGATCATCGCAGCAAGAGATGTGGACGAGCGCACAACCTTTTCTCACTGGCAGAAATTGATGGAAGTATATTAGAACGTTTTTTTTTCTGGGATGGCTGCAGTTCGCTGTTCTCTATCTCTCCGAATAAAGCATACTGTAGTGTATATGACTGTAAAAGTCTAATTGTTTTTGTTTGGTATGTTGCACTGCAGCTGCTGTTGCTATGCTGAGTTTGCTGTGGTCGTATGTCTACTATGTGTGTCTGCGGCGCATGCTGAAGTGGTGTTTGAGGCTACTTACTGGCAAATGCGAGCTGCAGAGAGTCACCGAATCATCCCACACTACAGCAGCATCGCGTGTTTTCGCTGTCGGTCGGCACTTTATTTTTTTCATTTTGCTGCTGCTACCCAAGCCTGTTTATGTGTCAAGATCTTTACAATATTGTTCAAGATTGCTGTGTTGTGATAACCGTTTGCTTTAAAATAGGTCTACTTTTGCAAGCATGCTCTGACTCTTGCTGTAGTTTTTATTTTCTTCACTTTTATAGTTCTGTCATTTTTTGTTTGATTTTGTCTTCTTTTGTTACCTGTGCTTAATTTTAGCTTTGCTCCCATTTCTGCATCTTCTTTGCTTTGTGTAGAATGTAGATGGCTGTTTGGTATTCACTTTTTGTAACTAGTTTCTAATCAATTCGTTTAGGTAGGTTTCGTTTATCTGGTTTGATTACTCATTTGATTCAGTTTGTTTCAATTTCGTTCAGTAAATTTCAGTTGTATTGTGACTTGGTTTGAATGTGATTGGCTGAGTTACTGAGAGCATTTTATGTGGTCTGCTAGAGCACTCATTGCGTCATTCCAAGCACCAGCAACTCAGCCTCATTGTTCTTGGTCCTGATGATGATGATGATGTCAATGATGACGTCGATGATATCGTTCACATCATTGCTACTGTCAAGAAAGTTGACATTGCTGCCTGTCCAGCGTAGGTTGACTTTGCTTACATTAAACATTTGGTATTATTTTGGCAGCCATTGTTGTTGCAGAGGTCAATTATATCGGTATAAATTTAAACCGGAATTACTAGAAAAGCACAGTCTGCATCGAGACTTTTTTCTGGATTTGATTTTGTAAAAGAAGTATGGATAAAATGATGTTGAGCACTTGTTGTATTTTAGTTTATAATAAATGGTAGAAATGCCTATTTGTAACAATCAAAAAACAGTTTAAAGCATAGCCTAGATTTTGATTGGAAACAAGGTAACAATAAAACCACAATGCAGGTTTGGTTTTTGAATTTTCAGAAAAATGTGATTTATTTATAATTTGCTTCTCTTCTTTTATCTTGTATGCATGCAACTCCTACATTTTGATAGCTGAATTTAAGAAACTATTCTGTTTTTTTTCAGTCAGCAGCAGAATGATTTAAATGTAAGTGTAAGTTTGCTAGCACAGAGCTGATGATGTATGCATTACTGTCATGTCGGTGTTGTCTGATATTACACCAGCAGTGCATTACAGACTTAGGTCCGGTTTTTTCATCGCCAATCAAATTAAATTTGATCTCCGATTTACTGATCTCCGATTCACTTGATGTTCAGAATTGATCGTCGATCAACTGTGTTTCATTTTTTCTTGCATTTTTGATCTCCAATTACGTGATCGGTGATTAGCTGATCAGCCGTCAACTGAACTTACTTTATGCCAGTCTGATTGGCTGACAGCTGACCTCAGTTTGCAGTATTGTGCTAAATTACTCAGCATGCACTGCGAGTGGATGCTGTAATAGCCAGTAAACTTCGGCATAGCAACGATGTCAACGATATCGTCTGCTGTCAAAAATAAATTCTATCGCAAATCAATATGGGAGTGTCTATCCATTTGATTTTTTCACAAAACATTGTACACAGTATAAATTGATCAGTAGTGATCGATAGCCATGCCTGGAACTTCGTGTTAATGTATAAATTACCAAATATACTCACTGGCGAAATGAGCGATGTTTCTGGTGCGAATAAGCAACAAACTGCAGATCGCCTTGTTTAGTCATCAATTATCTGACTTGTTCGGCCAATATTCGGCCATCAACTTGATGGGAGATTTGATGGACGATTAGCCGCTAATTGGTGATGAAAAACGGTCATCGAGATGATCTCCTATCAAGTCTCAAAGTTGATCGGAGATCAGTTTGATCGGCCATCAAATGTGCGTGGAAAAACAGGACCTTAGCAGTGTATACATCTCTAGGTCAGATGGGAGATGAGCACCACCCCGCCTATGGCCCACTTCACATTTACCTACGGTCATGCTATGCTGTCAGTTCGTATCACCTGCTGCACTATGTGCCTTGGTCCTCTCTGTGCAGACTTTGGTGATGTATACACCTTTTTATTTAGCCTATGTACCAGAGCTCAAGATTACGTATTTATGCAGTTTGTTCATTGTGTGTGTACTGTGTAGGTTTGTGAATTCATTGAGGCTGTATGTAAGTCACATCGTTGGCTACAGGCGGCTGATTGTAGAAGTTGAAGCCAAACGTCGTACATTATACTCCTCCGACAATGAGGAACACGAGGCCTTATTGATGCAGGTCTGACATAGAATTGAACCCAAAAATTCAAGTTTGGGTTTGCTTTGATTCGGACCATCTCTAGTCTGTCATGCTCATTTTTTAAAATTGGGGGTAACTTATCAATAATCCACGAAATTTGAGTTACAACTTGTTGAGAAAAAAGAATTTTAGCAGCCTCTATTCTGATGCAAATCATGAGTAACTCACTGAAAGTTAAGTTGGCATTATCGGCGTGGTAACCCAGTGGTAAACTCTAGGTAAAACAAGACATGAAAATGAGTGCTTAATTTGATGACATTGACACTGATTTGTTAATCTCTTCTGTTGTCTGTTTATAGTTGTAACTATTTTTATCTTGCAGCTGTTGTTTTGATAACTGGTGAATTGAAGTTGATATATGTATAGTTAATATATATATGAGTTTATTTCGCAAAAACTCCAGACAATTAAAACTGATAAAAATGAACATCATACGATGAGTAGCCTAAGAACAATACATACAGTTAGGTGTACACACATACTGAAATAAATGTCAGGTTGACACGATGTCTTATATAAGATTGGATAATTCAGATTAAATTTGGTTCTAAACCGAAGTTTGGTATTATGTTCGGTTTTAACTTTGGTTTCAGCGGAAGCGTCCGGCTTAAAATCCTACTTAAAACCGGATTTAATCGTCACTTTAAATTTTGCATTAATTAGGTTTTAAACCGAGTTTTGGTTAAAAACTATAGTTTAAAACTTAGGTCTAAGCAAAATTTAAAGTCACCCATTGTATGTCTATCTACTTATGTCTGTTCAGCTATGGAGCAGTTTGCAGCCGGATCGGCCATTGACAGAGCGCCACAGCACAGCGTGGACTTCGATCGGCTTCCAAGGCTCCGACCCTGCGACCGACTTTCGTGGCATGGGTCTACTTGGCCTGCTCAACCTGCTGTAAGTAGCAAGTGTGTAACTTTCTCGGAAGCATAACGTTTGGGAATTTTTTTCAAGTTTGCAGAAATAGGTTGGTAATTGTCACAGTAGCAAGGCCACGAGGGCATCTGTATGAAATCATACCAGTATATCGGATTTTCTGGACAATGTTTTGAATAATTTGGGTTGAATATTGGTCAAAATTTTCTCTTTTGTTAGAATGCTGTGTGATTTTAAACTTGCAACAATGAATGCCATAACTAAAGAATTTTAATTTTTTAAAGACAACTTTAGATATATGTGATTTTTAGTTCGGAAAAAAATTGTAGGCGTTAAAAAAGGAAACAAAATGTTAAGAATAGAATAAGCTTTAGCGTTTCAGCAGCAATTTTTATTGTTGAGATCACTGATCTTGCACTTTACTAAACAAGCGCTGTTTGATTCAAACACCTGATCTGCCAACACAACAGCAAGTTTTTATTTTAGTTTATAAACTTCTGTTACTGATCTTCATTGTGTGTGGTGTATTATTTCATTATGCATTTCTCTGCTTTGTTAAGTATACATTTTGTATTTAATTTATTTGCAAATTTATTGTAATAAATGGTGAGTAGTTTGCATGTGGTGATGTAATTATTTGCAGGCATTTCAGCAGTGAGTACGGACCCGTGGCTCGCAAGTTGCTTTCTCGCTCCGGACACCCCCAGCACGGGTAAACAAACTCTGTTCGTATTTTGTTTTGTCCAAATAGTAAGTCGAATAATGTGTTTGTATTCCAGCATCTTTAGTCTCAGAACCACTGTCATAACTAGAAAAGCAGTCAGAGACCACAGACCTCTGCCAACGCCATGTTGTTCGCCAGGTGGCATCACCATATTCGGTTTGGCAGCGGTTTCCCTTATGCCCCATTTAAAGCAATGTTAACGAAAATTTCATAGTGATTTAGATTTAGTTTTTGCCATCCCCAACATTCCCTGAAAATATCAGAAAGATTCTTCCATAACTTTTTGAGTTATCTTGCTAACACACAGACAGACAAACAAACTCTGGCAAAAACATAACTTTCTTGGCGGAGGTAAATATGTAGACTGTTTACTCACCATTTGCATAATGCAACGAGTTGACGCCATTTGAAGCCCGTTTCATTAAATATTCATCGTGCATATTTTAGTGGGTATGATCCACCGACCTATAGCTGCATTTTTGATGCCTAATGTGTTAGTGTTAGTTCATAGATAAGTATATTATAAATATGCTAATTCCATGCCCAAACCAGAGCATGAAAAAACAAATTGACTAGAATATTGCCTCAATACAACAAAACAAAACTTTTTTTCAATTTTTCGTCTGCCATGCCATGCCGTCAGCAGGTATGCCTAATGCGTTATTGTTAGGTAGGCCATCAAAAACGCAGCTTATATGATCTCAGCAGACGATAATGACGTCATGAACGTCATTACCATCTGCTAGCAAACCAGATTGTTTTTGCTATTTTATTTTTTTAAATAGCATATCATGAACTTTTGGATCATGTAGCTGTAACCTTAGGACTTTTTGTTGCGCAAACCAAATTGAGGATGCTTATAAGTCGAATGATATTTAATATTTATTGTGCATATGTGGAGTGGGTGTGGCACTTTTTTGGCTTCCGAGTTTTTGCTGAGTCCGTTATCTATGGTTTCTTATCTATGCTCAGAACTCAGCAGCTAGTCTCCCACACGTGACGCCTACCTGCTGTCATTGTATATGCTTGTCTCACTATGTGTGTGGCGTGTGATTTGCTGCGTTTTATGTCTCTGTATGTGTTCTTGTACCTGTCTCTGTGTATGTGTCTTTATCTCTCTGTGCGTCTCTGTAGATATTCATTTGCAGTCGTCGGCATCAACATAACAAGTGTGGCGTGTAATTTGCTGCGTTCCGGAGACTTGCGTACACATTTTTTCAACGCCGTCCAAGCAGCGCCGCAGCTCACTGACTTTCATGATGTCTATGGTATGTCACAGATCTATGAGCGGTGTTCAGTAAGTTCCAGGACTACATGCTTAATACAACGACAGTAAATCGCACATTGCTGACAGTTATGTTACTTTTCAACATATTCTCACTGCAGTTCACTGCAGTGTTCCCATTGTTCTACAAGTTGGCTGGAACCCGTAGCAATAAGTTTTTGTTGGCACCTGTAGAAATTTCCGGACAAAATGCTGTGGAACATCTTCATCGTTTTTAAACTTAATGTTTTCATGTTATTCACTCTGAGGTCAAACAAATGAGAATTACTTGGAGCTAAGTCTGGACTATATGGCAAATGCTATAGCAGTTTCCAGCCCATCTCTTCCATGTTTTTAACCATCTAATGGGCCTATCACTCAGTGGGGTTGTGCCATTTTTAAGAATGACACCTTTCTGCGGCAAACCTGGTCAATTGCTGCGAATTGCTGGTAGTAATCAATCAGACAATAATACCCGGTAATGTTGTTCATTCACAGTATGTCTTTCAAGCAAAAAAGTCTGCAAGAACAACTCTTTAAGTAAACCAAAAAATCCTTCGTCTGCAGCTGACCGTTTTTGCCGAAGCAGTGCTCCAACACTGACATCATCACTAACTGACTAATGATCGATGCAAAAGCGGGCGAACTATTCAGATACTGTCAAACGTGATAAGGTGTCACTGCTCATTACTACAGATGATCTACAATAAATTTCAGCAATTTCTATGTTTTCTGCGACTAGAAAATTTTACGATTATTCTCTGACTATGCCAAACATCAACACCCATCATTTAAATGAAACCACAGTAAGTGATGTACAATAGTGGCAGTACAACTTCATAATAATTTTGGTATCTAACTGTCACTGTGTGCTTACTGAGAAGAGCAGTCCTGGAATTTATTGAACGCCCCTCGTATTAAGAGCTAACTTTTATTATCCGTATGGTGTATGTGACAGACCTATGCTAACTTTCATAATGTCTCCAGTGCTTAATGTTCTATGTGTAAACTTTTTCTGGCATCTAGTGCTATCGGAGTTCTCTCTACCCAAGCATGGTTTTTGGTTGCCAACTTTTTACTTTTTCGTAGTGCA
>Ga0056128_1004942_pt1 | contig 16724 bp, 9 predicted proteins | sample WorMetLIZISLAND2_FD_71113 | JGI IMG/M metagenome (GOLD analysis project Ga0056128, IMG submission 71113) | Marine gutless worms symbiont microbial communities from Max Planck institute for Marine Microbiology, Germany - Olavius geniculatus... ... | reverse complement strand
ACATTCTGAAACATAATACAAGAACTCTGCAATAGTATGAGAAATCTAAAACGGTGCAAGATTGCTGAAAAAACTGCGTGATTGCAGCAGCTGTAAGAATAACAGTATTACGGTAATTTAAAAAACGACAAAGTTACCAGCAGACTGGCGGAAAGCCTTGGCATTGTTGTTGTTGTACGAGTTGTTGTAGTAGTAATCGTAGTTGTTGTTGCTGCTGCTGCTGCGGGCGTGCTTGACTATAGCCAGGTGAGGTCGGTTGTCAATGACGCTACAGTATCGTGCCGTTGTGGTGACGTCACGCCGCGGTTGCTGTTTCCGGTCACGTGACGCCACAACGCCGTCACCAATAGTCGACTGTCGCTTCCAGGACGTGTCTATACACAATGACGCCCAATGAATGCAACCTGTCACGATCGAAGGCTGAAATACTATTGTGTTACAATGGGCTTACATGATTGTCGAACAAGGTAACAATTTATCTCCGTAAAAATTATAGACAAAAAAATTAGTAACTGTGTTATATCTTATCAGAAGGGTGGTAATTTTCTAGAGTTGGGTAAAAACTTTCTTATCTTTCAAAGCCCACATTTTCTGCTGATGAGAAAACTGCGAGATTTGACAGTTGCTTTAGACAATAACTGAGACAATAAACAGATTGTTTTCTGTTGTTTATTTTTCAGAATGTGTCGTTACAGATATCGCCTTTTTTTAATTGTTACTTTTAAGACACTGATATTTCACCAGGTAGTGTAGCTACACGCTTAAGGTGTGGTGGGACCTATAGTGATGGTGTTGCCACAAATTTTCTCCTGATTCCAACAGTAAAAAATTTGAAATATTTAATATATTAGTTTAATATTTGACGAAGTTATCGACATATAAAACATTGCGCCAGTTTTTTTGGCCCACCCTGTATCGTTTTAGCCGCCTCACATTAATACTGTCGCTACACTGCCTTGTGAAATGCAAAAGTCGTGGTTTGGCCGTTTACAACAATGATTTCATACTGGGTAACGCATGCGCTGGCTCAGAAGTGATTAACCGAATAGCGACAAACACAATTAATTGGTGATAGGCCTAAGTGTCTCTCAAAAAGTCACAAGTGTCACATCACATCATCTTTATCACACCCATTGTTCTCAAAATGTCCTCCTACAGCACGCGCGCAAGCGCGTAAACGTTGACGCAACTCGCCAACAGCATGTTCAATAACTGCATTTCACAAGGTAGTGTAGCAACAGTATTAAAGTGAGATGGGCAAAACTACAGTCGTTCGTGTCTAGTTTCTTTGCGATGTTGCATTCCAAAGATTATTAAAATTGGCCAATGTTTTACGGCGCTATTCAAAAAATAAAAGCGGCACGTTTTTAATTCACCACGGTGTAGTTGCTGCATATCAGAAATCAGCGATGACATTTTAGTACGAAAATGTTATTTTTTTCAGTTTCAGTTTCTTCGATTTCGTCTTCAATAAATGCTAAATCTATATGCGGACAACAATTAAACGAACAGAACGTTAAATGTAGCCTATACAGACACTTTTACTTCCTGTAACTTGACAACTGTTCGACGCCCCAGTACGTTTACGTTCGGCCTTTAATTTTCGTTTTATGTTATTCAAATCGGAAACATTCTTTTCGGTTCTTAATCAGTTTTAGATCGCCAATTCTAGCTCTAAAAGGCTGTATAGCTTTTTCATTGTATTTTCGTTCACGAAGATAGCATGTATCACAGACGGGTACCCATATCTAAGATAATATTACACTACGTAGGCCCTATACTAAAGCTGAGTTGTCGCTAATTGCAGCCTGCAGGTCTGATCGAGAGTCTGTGTCATTAACTTAGGCTATCAACCGGCCACTTTACGGTGCATGCAGAGCGGCCAATCAGTACACTACACGGCAGAGACGCGGTGTTAACGTATTTTTGTTCAGTTACTCTGAACAACTAGTGACGAGTAAGCTTATAGCTTCGTTTACAGCACAACATTCCGTTAGTGCGATGGCATTAGTGGTGGCGCTGTTGAGTTTCTGTCACTCGGTCGCTCCCGTATTTGTACTTCTATTTGTATCTGTCAGAAGAAATGATTCTGTAGGGCCTACAATGTACAAAACAAAACAATGTCCCCTACGCAGGGATCCTCGAGGACTGTCCTCGAGCTACAGAATAACTGGGAGACCAAATAAATAAAAAAAAATCGTGGAATTGACGCCTTGGCCTCTAAGTTACTAATTGTAATGAATGTGCTTTGTGTAATGAGATTTCAGCCGATCGTACTTACGTAACGGTCGAGCTTATGGTACGAGTTGTCGTCTGTCTGTCTGTACGTCCGTCTGTTACGGATGTATTGTGGCTAACCTGTAAGTCTTATGGGAAACCTTTTTACATGAATAAGCTTAAACCTTAATAAGCCATATGCCTTAAACCTAGGCATGCAAAATTTCAGTGATCTAGTGCAAGGGGAACATTTTCAAAAAATGGGGTTAAATGGTGGGGGTAGAAAAATGTGTTTTCAACGGAAAACTGGCCAATACAGGGGTAAACGGAAATGGCGAGAGATAGGGCCAAGGCTACTATTGGGCCTAATCACTAATAAGAAGTGGCATAGCCCTTTCAGATAAGATGAAAATCGTCGACCTTGGATGACCTTGAAAGTCAACGACAACCAGTACGGTCGGATTTCCTAGCGACAGCTATGCTTTTTGTTGTCATTTGTATGATGTTTGTCTGAGCATTTTCATAGTTTATTAGGCCTACTGTTCGAATAAAATTTTGTGTCTATATGGAAGGAGCTGAAAAAAATAAACATTTGGTAGTTGAGGGGGCACAATTCGTTATAAAGATCACTTGCACAAAAACGTGGTAATCAGACAAACCAAGACTATGTACCGTAGTTCTGAATATGCACACATTTGGTTTCAACTTCAAAAAGGTGGTTAGCAGTTATTGTTGTGAACGTTCCATGATAATCAGTCGACGTCAACTCCAAGCAGCTCATAGATAGCCTATTGTGGATAGACGAACCTATGTATCTACATGCCGAAACATAGGGTTAATTGCAGGTGCTTATAGACCTTGGTAAAGATTCTCAACTAAGGTGTTCAGACATGAACTGTAATGAATTTAGTTTATCTCTAGGCTAGCATTACTGCTGGCTGCTATCCGTGATATCCAGATAAGTATAGCTGTTTGAAAATGCAGTACAGAAAATACGACAATGCATGTTAATGACTGGAACTCTTATTGTCAAATTGAGACCTATATGATATCAAAATATTGTAACTGGTGTCTTTGATATCTGCTGACAATCTGTTGCCATACTCTTTAACAGTCTTGTTAGAACAGTGTTGCATACCTCACTCCTTTTAAGTGAGCTTACTGCATTTGGCTATATTACAAGCTATCTTATCTGCTGAGTTATTCAACCTACGTTCATAAACAGTATGACTAAGTTCATATGGTAAACTTTTATGCATGACAGTCTGGAAATTTGTCTGTGTTCTTATTGTACACTGTGCATGACTTTTAATTACAATAAAAAACAATGAGCAGCCAAAATTGACATTTATGCATAGCATCTTATTCATTCATAAATGTTGAGGACACAATTACCCTACACAAAAAGAAACCCGGAATCCAGCGCAAAAAACCTGTATTCGCATAAATATCTGCATAAAATGCAAATGATCCCATAACACAGACATCTTGACTACATGAACTGCGCATTAGCATTTTATTTATCCTCCATGCGCGAAACACTTAACACTAGAACGGAGAGATGCATCTAAGTAGAATACGAGACAAGATTGTGACATAAACGCCGCCTACAGCTATACACTGTGTATTAACATATGTCCAACTGATTGATATACCATGATGTACTGGTACTACAGAGATCACGTCAACAATTCTCAGAATATAATCCAAGATGTATCAAAGCCACTCGGGTTACTTGATGAAGCATTGGGGCGAGCTAGCAGATAACAGATGCAGCATTAACATTCCAATGGCCAGCATTCAATTATCACACAACTGGAAAAAGCCTACAACATCATACCGTATCACCCCAGAAACACCGACTACAGTACATCTCGTGTCTCCACACGAACTGATTCTATCACTGATGATCACAATGCACTGTCAGACAACTCTCCACAAGCGACTGGTGCTCCAAAAACAATAATAATTACGAAACAATCCGGTTCACAAATGACGCAACACTAATGGGTACAGAAAACAAAACAAACACGTGAAGGTTCACCACTAGGTAGTAGTCAAACAAAAAATGTGACCCTGCATACGAAACTAGAAAGTACAGCCTAACATAACTCACTGACACTATCATCAATCGTATACACACATCGTAACGGGGGCAGTCATGGGATCACCCTTACATTACCGGGAAATGGAAAAACCGATGGAATACGCGCCCGACCGATCCGGTCTCCTCCTCCTCACTTCTGGGGAGGGTTTTTCATAATCTCGGTGCTCATGGACTTGGGGCGCTCGAGGGGGAAGCCGAGGGCGCGTGACCAGATGAGCTGGGAGAGACATCCGAGGGCACGCGAGACTCCGAACAGCACGGTGTAGTAGTTCATCTCTGTCATGCCATAATACTGCACACACACACAACAAAAGCCAACAGCCATCAGTCGTAATGTTTTGCACCATCCACAGAGCAACAGCTACCACATCCAACTGCACAAAAACGCAAAAAAAAGACTAAGACGAAGAAAAACAACGTTTGTTCATTGACAGCATCGGAGCTCATCCTGCCTGCAAAACTTTGAACCGAAGACGACTAAAAACAATAAGCTATCACAGAACCCAAGTTGGCTGGGTGGATATTAATTTATAGTAATTTAGTAGTGCTCATTCTAATAACTGAGACCCAGGAGAACGCCAAAAAATTGGGCCTTTTTAAAAAAACCCAGGTTTAATCCCCAAAACCTGGGCCAAAAACAATATGGCTCACGTGTTTAGGCTTTTTTTTTTAAAAAAAAAAGCATTTTCCAACCCTGGAGATAACAGATGTTCCTACAAAGCAATTAACTCTATTGCTCTGATCTGCTCAGAAATGCATTTTAAGTTAACCATTTGATCAATGTTAACTGGCAATTAGCTAAGAGACTGGTTAATCAATTAAAAGAACAAGAAACTGGCGGCCATCAGAGAAAACCCGTACAGACCTGGAGAAGAACTCCGCTGTGTGCATCAACGTTGGGCCACGGGTTCTTGATCTTGCCCAGGCTACCGAGAATGTCCGGCACCACTCGGTAGAGGTCAGAGACCAGCTTGAAGAGAGGATCGTTTGGTAGCCACTTGAGAGCAAACTCACGCTGGCACACATAGCGCGGGTCAGTCACACGTAGCACAGCGTGACCATAGCCGGGAATCACCTGCCAGCATCGCACAACTATCGGCATTATTTCAGTGAACGGAAAATCTTTATTTCCAATTCCAATTTTGGCTTTCCACTCTCAACTTTCATTCTAATTCATTTCTTACTCTTGAATTACGACTCCACAAGAGATCAAAACTTTCAAATTCCTAAGTTCACACAAAATGCCGATTTTAATTGAATAGATGGTCGGCAGTTCTATCATTTCAATGCTGTTATCAGTTTGCACTGTAAGCCAATGGTCAGCTGTAGTATTCTCATAGAAATGGCTTAAAAATCCACACAGTGTGAGAGTAAGGCCCGGATTTAGGATTGACATCAAATCAGAATATACTGGTCAAAAAGTCGGTTCTTTTTACCACAGACATGTCCAGTGTTGTATAATAAGAAGTTGCAAAGGGTATCAAAAATCGTTAAAAAATCTTAAAATTTTTACACAGTGTTCTACTGATGTATTGGCATCCTCTGACATATATAGCTAAATAGAATTTTTTTTAAGAAATCTTTTTTTGGTCATTTTCACTCCACCACACCTACCACACAGTGTAAATCCTCACAGACAACAGACATTACCTGTCCAGCATTTAGAGTGCTCTTCACGAACTCTCGGAGGTCATCATCAGAATAGTTGTCACCAATCTTCTTCTTGAAGTTGTGCAAAAAGATCAGGACCTCCTAAACCATGCATGCATAAATTCACCATACGTCGAACTACATTTTAACAGGGATTCACCAAATATACCACGATATTCCAACAGCAAGCTGGTTGCCCGCAAAAATTACACTGAACATTACCAATGTTAAGGAGCATTTAAAACACAAGTATTTAAAAGTACTATTTTGAACATTTTTCAAGTATCTAGTAAACAAAATACTTCCTGAAAGTCCATACTACACGGTGTTTCATAAGAAAGGAACCCCTTTTTGTTTTTCTCATAATTCACTCAAATGACGATCAATTTACACACAATTTTTACCAGTTGTAGCTGAAGAAACATTAATTCAGAATATTTAAATACGGCAGTTGATTAAATATTCTTTGCTAGTCGTGACGTAATGCTGACGTCATAATGTGTCGTGAGTACAAGCTTGCTTGTCTCGAGTAGTGCTGTCAGTTGCTACCCTGCTTTGATGAACTTAATCTGGTTCGCTAATGAAAATGTTTATTGTCTCAGCACTGAGCAACATGTGGACATGAAATCAGGCGTCTCGCGATCCAAACATGCAACCATTTTGCAAGCTCGATGTGCTAGTGCACTGTCTTGCTCAAACATGTGAAAGTCCAGCTATCCCCACAGACACGTAAATGTGATTGCTTTGCACGTTTTTTGTTGCTACAAGTTGCAACTGTAAAACTTCAAAAATATGTCATCAACGAACCAGATTTTTTACCATCGGAGCAGGGTAACAACTGACGGCACCAGTTGAGACTAGCAAGTTTGTACCCATGATACATTATGACGTCAGCGTTACGTCATGCCTAACAAAGAATATTTAATCAACTGCCATATTTAGTTTAAATATTAAATATTTTAAATTAGTATTTCTTCAGTTACAACTGGTAAAAATTTTGTGTAAATTGATCATCATTTGAATGAATTTTGAGAAAAACAAAAAGGTGTCCCTTGTTTGTGAAACACCTTGTATATGCTGTATTTAAGTATTATGAAAAAAGTCTTTGAATAATATAATTTTAAACGCAGCATAAGCACGTTCAATCATGAAAGCAAAAAATTATCTGCCAGTTTAAAACTGACTGGTTCTTAAAACTGGGATGCACTACACCGAATGCCTGCGGTACTTCGAAAAGCCCCATTCTGATTTATTGGAGGTTCTACACCGGTATCTGTCCCCGAAGTCTACTACATACTACAGTCACATCGTCAGCCCATATTGTATTATATAGTAGGCTTTTACCAGTTTTGTGGCAATCTGCAACAACGAAAAGCTCAGCGAAATCATTTAACATTTTGGCAAAAGTATGTACTTAAAACATAAACTTTAGCTACTAGTAAGCGAAATGCTCACCGACAGTTTAAATCAGAAAGTGAAGTTACCTAAAGTGCATTACAATTACATCAATGCGATCGAGTAACAAAACGGACCTGGTTAGCAAGACCGTGTAATGGGCCGGCAAGACCGCACATTCCTGCTGAGAACGAAAGGTACGGGTCAGACAACGCACTGCCAACCAGATGAGACGCGTGAGCGCTCACATTGCCACCCTCGTGATCACTGTACACGTCACACAGTCAGTGCTTCACTGATGAAATCACAACTAAATAAGTAAGCAAGTAGAATGTGAACTTATATAGTGCATCAACACCCGAAAACTCCTACGTGCTGCATTCTTTAGTACTGTGGAAAAAATGTCGTAAATAATCATCCAAAAACAGAGACGGTGTCAACAGGATCACGCAGATGTATCGGCAACGAGTCCCATGTCATCGGAATGGCAACAGATAAAAGCCTGGCATCCATACAAACTCGAAAATAAGACTCTGTACTGAGCGAGCGTCAAATATGTCTAGGTTTAAATGAAAATGACGTGGTACAACAAAGTTATCCCAGTGCCGACATTATATTGCCATCTGGCTAACTACACACTGCAAAACTAACCCAAGCATTCGACAGGCAGACAGACTGATGGTTGTACCTGTGGATGGTGAGGTAAAGTCTCATGAGTTCGCTGAACTGAGGGTTCTCATAGCCGAGCATGCTGACAAAGTTTGCCGACCAGTCCTTGTTGGGGTCAATGGCGCCCACGCTGGTGCCGTCACGGTACAGGTTGCGGTAGATTATAGCAGCAATCGTCGGCAGCTTGGCAATGAGATCCATGCTGTCCTCATACACTGTCTGCAATGTAAAGCGGCACATGGCAGGTGCTACAAACAAGGACCAATGTTACGTGTAATTTGGTAAAGGCAGTATCTCTCACTGATGCTGACACCTGGTGGATCATAGATCATGCTTTTTCGTAAGTCAGATGCAACTGCGTGTTTTGGTCGTGGGGTATGACACTCAATCCCTCCTTGAACTAGGGATCGGAGACTCTATCTGACACAATGCGTTACTGAATCCACAAATGTATGTACCTGCCAAACTGCATCTAAATCCATTGAATGATTTAAGCAGGGTGCACAAATGAGACCGACAAGATGACAGACAGACAGACCATGCTACAGAAAAACGTGCTGCAATAGGCAGAATCACTCTATGTAATTCCATCTGATAATAGCAGCAATTACTAGGAATTTGCCACTAAAGTTGAAATTACAAGAAGCTCAGCTGACACAGTAAAACAACACTACAAATATGCCTTTCACAGTAACCAGGCTAATCAGTGTCTTCAACTTCAGGTCAACTCAGCCTCCTAACCTCAGCAGGATGGGAAATGGGTACTGGGTAGCAGCTTATGGACTATGTCCTGGTTGTGGCTAAACGGGGTGGACACACGTTTGCTAGCTGCTCCTCTAATTATCTGACGGTACCGCAAATGGATAACCACATAATGCACCACTGTATCATTAGTTCATGTCAATCAGCTGCCACTTCCTGAGATTGTAAGAAAAGTGTTTCTGGTCATGAGTCTGACTCATCGAAGAAGCTCTATAGCAAGTACCGGAGCTTACTTTCATTTACTCGCTTCTTGTCATAAACCGTACTTTCCAGAGTCAGGAAAAATGCAACCCATCATAATTTGAGCAAAATACAAGATGCATTAACACAAGTCACAAACAAGTGTCAGAGACAGACAAAGCAACAGATATATGACTGCCATAACATTATGCTGCCTTTACAGTACTATGACATTGTCCAAGAGACAATCACTGATACATCGATGCAGACAATACTAATCAGTAGCATATGCAGACAGCCCACATACCTCCCAGTAATCGGTCTTCTTGATGCCTTTGCTGTACGCCTTGGCAAACTTGCTCTCACTGTTGCAGGCTGCGATGGCTGAAGCAAACTGGGCCATGGGGTGGACATTGTTTGGGAAGTTCTTGAGCATCGTTACAATGTGAGATGGCAGCGCAGCACGGTTTGCCCATTCCTATGCACAGACACACGCACACACATGCATAGCATTAGCTCTGCACACAAACCAGAGCAGCAAAGCACAGCATAATGGGTCCTAGTTCATTACCATACAACAGCAAATTGGATCGACTAGATGCAAGTGTAAATGGACGAACCATTATTATTTGGTTCAGACCGCATGCTCATGTACCATCAGGGCATAAGAAGTTATAGCCCTTCAAAGTTCACCGCGGCAGAACGCGGCAGACCCCCTTTATGAGCCAAAAGTTTCCCCAAGCTGTTATTTGTCTGAATATTCGTATTCTATCTGGTCCAAAAATCGATAATTAGTATTCATATTCAGACAAACAGTAAAGCATCATACATCACTGGATCGAGCTTACGCATCTATTATTCATATTCTGAACATTCATATCCGGTAAAATAAGTAAAAAATGGCTATTTAGCACAAAACTACAGTTAACAATTAGTAAAAAAAATACAGCATGATAACTGAGTGATAGGTGAAAACTTACGATAGTGATGGTTCAGTTACCTTTGAGACGGCAGCAACTTGGGCTTCTGTTGGTATTTTTCCCGTCACCAGCAACCAGAAAAGACCTTCGGGCAACGGCTCATGACCTCCTGGAGCCTTTGGCAGCATCTTCTGACACTCGGGAATAGTGTAGCCCCGGAAACGGATTCCTTCATTTTTATCGAGCACAGATGTTTCCCAGATGATGGCCATGATGTCTCGCATTCCTCCGTACATCTGCAATCAATCGAATCAGTGCATCACTAAACAGCACAGAGCAAACCCTCGAAGCGACAGAGATTTACAAATACCAAAGAACATATGAGAAAAAAAAACATTTGGAGAGAGACATACGAACAGCAAGTTACAAGAGGATTGAACTGCATAAAAAAACACCAAAATTCAGTTGCCTCGTACTTTTCAGCACACGGTTATATAACAGGCCCGTCGAGAGCCACAGCGGGGCCTGGGGAAACATTCTTGCGTGGCCCCCAAACATTTTCACATGGCTCCTCTGGGGAGAAAATTTTTGAATTTTCATTTTCAAAATGGTACATTCTGGCATACTTTATAAATTTCTGGCCGAGAGCAGGGCCCCCCAAATGTGGCGAGGCCAGTGGTAGCTTACCCCCTTACCCCACCCTCTCGATGAGCCTGTTACATAATGTTAAGCTTCAGTGTCTGCACAGCTTCCTGCACATGAATACTTAAACAACTAACTGTTAATGCGTTAATTGGCAAAGACCTTACCACAAGCTTTTAGAAAAAAGAGAACATCAAAGCTGAGAACAAAATGACTTAATAGAAATGAACGACAACAAACATAGAGTAACAAGACCATGGATATGCCAACATACCTGTTCCAGAGTAACTTGGCCGACTACTTTGTTGCCTTCTTTCGATACAAACTCTTTGACAACCTTCCGCTGTTCTGGTATGACCTCGGCCAAAACGTCTTTCAGATTCTACAACGAGTCAAGCAATGATGTAATAATCAGTCCGGCAGCGAAGAACACGAATCCTTATTTTTCGTGACTCAAACTCGAGCAAAGAGAACTAGACTACACCACTGGCTTATAACACAAAATAATGCTTGAAAGCACACCCGAGTCTGTCTGTCTAATGTTCAATGTCCACTTTATCGCTACAACGCACATTGTAGCAATGTATATGCAACTGGCATCAATGAGCAGTGCACTCAAACTACAAAGTGGTCCATCAGAAATAAACTCCTACTATCTTTCACACTTTCGTAACTTCATCGAATACTAACAGATGTTTAAAATTCTGTCACTACCTGAATTAGAAGTAAAATTAAAAACGGTAAAAAGCTAAGTTTACTTGCGTAGCGAAGCACAATCAGCATTAGAATACTGAAACATATGTTGTTATCGTAAAGCTAAATATTTCACAAGTATTATAAAACCTAACGGATATATAACTTTTCAAAATAATTAACAAACATTTGTAGCAAAATGCTGCAAATGTTTACTGCTTTTAAACTGATTTTTAAATCACTTAACAGCATATCCAAAAAGCAGACAAAAATTCACCAACTGGCAAAATGGAATGTAATAAATACTACATTAAAGAAAAGTAGCAAGCTTCACATTTCACACATACATTAATAAACTACATCAATGAATTATTTAACATGATTTACAGCCACGAGACTCACTGTTGAATCGGTTGAAGCATATCTTGGCAGGATTTGCATACAAGCCGGGAATGCAGTCTGTTGACACAACACACCACATTCACAATTTCCGCAAACAGCACCATATAATTTTATTTCAACATTTTTGATAAATAATTATATTCACTTGCTTTACAAGCATGGTTGTAGAATTTACGTGGGGGCAAGCAAATTTAGAAAATGCACCACACCAATTTCTTAGCCCCATACCAGTAATGTCTTCAACCCAAGGATGCCAACCCAATTTTTATGCTAGAAGCTTACTAGGAAGCAGATATTCCCGCACCCTGCTCAATTCCCAACCCTGGTCAATTTAGCTCGCCGCACGTTCTCTGCGTAGGGAAGGTGTACTTTGCCCTCTAGCTGGCCGATTGATGGCTCTCTAGGACACAGCCTAGAGGGCCGACTGTCGGCCCTAGACACTTCGTTGATTTTATTTGAATTTTGCGTAATGCGGAATGCGAAAAAAATCTAAAGTGTAATTTGCGGAACGTTCCGCAGGTGAAATTCCGCAAAACACACCTTTTCAAATTTCCGCATTCCGCAAAGTACACCTTCCCCTCTGCATACCGTGAACTTTCACATTAGTGACTCGCAAGTACCTGCACGCGCAACGCAAGCACTGTAAATGTTCACCCACTACCGCACACTGGTACACCCGCTCTCTGTTGAACAAAACGTTCAGTGTCTAAATGCTGTAGGTTTTCTTTTTCAATAGGGCAAATAATTTTCACGCCTTCTCGCGGAATGTTTCCGCCATTACGTGTCAGACACCCATGAAGCACAAGCGAGCAGTCAGTACCCTGGAGGATAGAAACACGCGAACTGCTGCTGTCTTCAATACGGCCATCTTCTCAGCTGAATTTCCCCCGAAACTCCGGTAATTACGTAAAAACTGTACTTTATTTTACACAAGTTACAGAAATCCCACAGCCCTTCCACGTCCTCCAGTGACCTCAACGATTGACCATAGATAAAGACACACGCAAGAATGCAATTAACATAATTTATGCAACAGTAGGGCTGTGCAAAGTACTCGAATACTCGTAATCGAGTTACTCGATTGCACAATTGAACAAGAGTTTTGAAAAAAATGGTGCTAATTAAAAACACCAATTGCGCAGTACAACGCATGTAAAATTAAATCACGATTGATCGTGTTGTAAATGACATCTGCTGGTATTCTTTGACAACCTAAACTATTATTGGCTCGATCTCGATTCGCGACTTCTATAGGATGGATCAAAAAAATTTTCCCAACTTGTCTTTGTCACAACTTCGTCAAATCTCCACCAAATTTGATAATTTTTGGCACACGGATGGCCAAGACAATAAAATTATGCGAGGTATACTCACTCTCCACCTCGCGTAATTTATGTCAACGCAATACCGTGTAAAACGCAGATGCTCCAAATTGTTACATTACATGGTGATTATCAGTATCAGACTCCTCATTTTTTCATTATCAATTTCACAGAGGGCGCCATGTGATTAATTAAAAAAATTGTGGTATTAAATATTTATGCTGGAAATATCAGACAACAAAATAGCTGACCGATGAGCTCAAAACAAATCTAATACATGAATGAGTGCTGTGCAGTTTGATCAGTTTATCGTTAATGTGGCAGCCGTGGCATCAGTCTCTAAACAGTACTATTGTGTACATTTGGGGCATAAATTCTGATAATTTGGAAGCAAGCTGTTACATAAAGTTTTTATTCTGCTAAATAAATTACATTTTAGTTTATCGTGTGCTTAATTAAGTCGCTAGAACTTTTGCAGGCACAACACTTCGGCATTATGCAACAATTGGATCATCTGCATTTTACAAGGTAGTGCGTTGACATAAATTAGGTAAGATGAAAAATGAGTGTACCTCACATAATTCTATCGTCGTGGCCATCTGTGAGCCGAAAATTGTCAAGTTTGGTGGAGATATGCCGAAGTTCTGACAAAAACAAGTTGGGAATTTTTTTGGCCCACCCTGTATAAGCAACCTATATATTATCGTCAGACCGTCAGACGGCGAGCCTGATTTAGAATCGGTCTGCGTGCGCCGGTGTCTAGTCTGCAGTCCGCAGCTCGACTATTGTATTAGAGGCCTAGCAGTCGCGACGAGCCACGTCGCCTACCGGCTTGTCAATCAATCGACTTATCATTAGCCTATCAATGAATCATAAAAATTATTGAATCGGAAATCAAAAAATCTTTAGAGACATTTGCGTGAGGCGACTGCAGTAGTGGCCATAGTGCAGTATGTAAAAAAGCTAGTTTATAGCATTGTTGTCTTGCTACAGCTATGCTATACAGCTAGCGTTTATGGCACGGCGTGTCGTCTGTCTGTCTGTCGGTCCGTCTGTGATGGATGTATTGCGGCTAAGCACGCGGTAGGCCGTAGCGGAAAATTTTATCCACGAATAATTAGACATGTGTCTTATACTTAAACACGCAAAGTTTCAGCGATTTAGTGCAAGGGAAACATTTTTAAATTCGGGGTTGAACAGAAAAAGTAGGAAAAATCTGCGAAAAATGTGGTAAAAAATGTTAGCGAAAAACTGGCCATATCTCAAAAACTGTGAGAGATGCGGCCAAGGTTAGGCCTACGAGGCCTAATCACTAGAAAGTGGCATACACTGTACGTCCTTTTAAACGAGTAAAAGTCATCGACCTTGAATGAGTATGAATTAAAGGTCAGTACTGCAACAACTGTATAGGCTGTATAAATCTCATCTGTATGGCTTTTGGCTACATGCATTGCGATAAAAAGTAAACTTTCGTAATTGCTCCCAAATGCTTGCGATGCAAATTTTAGACCGGGACTTTTATTTTGAGACATAAACAGGTGTCCGTACTCCGTAAGCCGGGAATCGGAAATATGGCAGGCTACCGTTTGATAGAGCGTTGGTAAGTTCTTAAAGGCTGTCAGTAGGCCTACTAAGCTTAACCATGCCAGTGACTGAAACAGTTTTGCCGCAATTCGCAATTCAAGTGTTTGGGCCGCATGCAGTCTGTAGGTTTACCCCCGTTAGGAGGAATGGGGATACGGAGTCCGCAATCGGTATCACCGTCATGGCGCATGGGATAGCTGCATGACTGTGTGCTTGTTCGAACAGTCTTTCAGTAAAATACGTACCGGTACGTGACAGACAGACGGACGGACACAACAGTGTGACTGTGACATAAGCGCGATCGTTAATACGGGCGACTAAAAATTGTAGGCCCTAAACCATCTATCATCTACGTGAAAGTGAAGTTATTTTAAAACTGCCTGTTATGTGGTAGCGAGAAACGCGCGCGCGGCCCGCGCGTGTGTGTGCCTTTAATTGCTAAAATAAATGGTATGTAAACGGTACTGACACGCTGAGGATTACAGAGATTTTGCGGATCAGCATTCGTGATCCACAAAATGCTATCCGCCGACGAACTGACTACTGATTACTGGTATTTTTACTATTTTATTTTTTGCACACGTGAATGTGACGCGATTATCCAGCAGTTAGCATCATTTTAGCATGAATTTTAAGACGGTACAGCAGATTTTCCATCCAACGCAACGTATTCAACGCAACGAACGTAACGCAACGTACTTGGCTGCATGACGCAAATCAACGTACCTAATGCAACTGACACAACAACCGCTTTTTGCGCTTTGGCCGTTGCGTTAGCTGCGTTTGTTGCGTATTTTCTAGCATTCACGTTGCGTGCGTTGCGTTGAACGCAAACTCCGCTTTTACGAACGGTTATTGCGCAGTTGCAGGAAATGGGCTAATGCTGGGCTATCTAGAAAGCGTTGTGCGTCTCTCACCGTCTCACGATTAGCAACGCGGCTCTTTGTTTCCTACTTCCGCTTTCGGCGCCGGACATTTTGCACTTTGTGGCGTGTACGGTGAGTATGTGTGTAGGTGTTCGCGTTTGTGTTGTTTAATTTAGGCTCTTATCAGTTTTAGTGAAGTGTATTTATACATACACTGTCATCAGTGAGAACTGATAATGCTAAATTCGTGATGGTTCTTTACATTTAGGTCCATAATCGAACATAACGAACGTATTGACTTGAGCCACGTGACACGTTCCAGGAAAAGTTGTTTTCCTCCTTGTAGAAGCTTGATGCTTACAAAATAGACTATTCTTTTTCATTCTTAGACATAACGTGAGATACTGTACTAAGGGGTGGACGACTTTTTGGTGTGGTACTATTTGCAGCTTGATGCCAGTGTGCTTTGGGTTTATTTCCGTCCGTAAAGGGGGGGGCGATTTGTTCAGGGGAAACTAGCATATGGGCGAAAAAGCCATTAGTTGTTCAGACTGCAAGGTGTTATCCGCCGTGAAAATTCACGGAAGATAAGTAAGCGTTTTCGCTATCTGCCGTGAATATTCCGTCTAGACGGACTATAGCCAGTAAACTAGAGGTCCGTCTACACGATTGTGGCCCGCCAATAGCCAACGGCCAAGAGTTGTCGCCATAGCCAAGCCGCCGTGACCCTGCGGGCGGCTTTCGCTATGGCGACAACCGTGACTGACAACCTTGGCCGTAGCTTCACAGATCGCCAGTCCACCAACTAGCTCCTCGGGTCTAAATAGACCATCACGGGCAGCCGTTGGCAATTTTTTTTGTAGGCACTTGCACCGCCGTCGAACTTATAACGTATGTTGTACACTAATTTATGGTGTGCATTATTGTCACATAAATCTTTCGAAAATGCTAAACCTAACCCGATCGCAAACCCTAACACTCACCCTAACCCTAACCCTAAACCTTATCCCTAACCTTTATCTGCGTAAGCGAAAACCGTAATTTCAATATTAAGCACAAAATCGTACTATATTGCACGTGAAATTGGCGCCCTCTGGTGAATGTAAATGTTGTGTAAGGACACGTCTCTCGACGTCAATTTTAGTACAAACTTAGCTATGGTGGCCTGTTGTAAACGATGAAATCATGCTGAATCAGCGATAAAATAACACAGTAATAATTTACAGTATTAACTGAAAAAAGAAAAAAGTATACAGTTGCAATTTTCGTAGATATGGATTTTCACGGCAGATAGCGAAAATGCTTACTTATTTTC
>Ga0056128_1004941_pt1 | contig 16726 bp, 7 predicted proteins | sample WorMetLIZISLAND2_FD_71113 | JGI IMG/M metagenome (GOLD analysis project Ga0056128, IMG submission 71113) | Marine gutless worms symbiont microbial communities from Max Planck institute for Marine Microbiology, Germany - Olavius geniculatus... ... | reverse complement strand
TATATATATAATATATATATATATATATATATATATATATATATATATATATATATGTAAAAGATGCAAATTTGTATGAGTTCTTTGTAGCTGCTTGCTGCAGCTAAACTTCAGTTGCCCCAGACATTTACTTGCATTATTATGTGTATGTGTGCATTGCCTGGAAAGGCCATCTCTGTTGTGTGTTGAGTGGGACCTCTATCCTCTACTTATTTTCTCATTCACTGACTTGCACCCAATTCTGCATATTGTGAATTACGGCTTGCATTTACTACAGTCACATTAGTACAATACCTTTTGTTTGTCCAGCTTATTTTTTTCAAAATTACTCCGGGTTGGCCCCAGTCTATGACAAGAACAAGACTGCGTACTGTTCAATTAAATAGTGGCAAAATTCACAGCTCTGTAAAGTGTAGATACACACAACATTGAACAACGACTTAAATTTTCATTAAACCAGCCAGTTTTTCACTTGTTAAACACAAATTTTTGCTGTTTTTTCACAAATATACCTGTTGCCGTAGACAATATCATGCTGTTGTTCATGTTGTATTGGCAGAAATCACAGTGTAGCACGGTAGTGCGTAACACTGTTGTAAGGGCGGCTATCACAGTCAATGGGAAATTCCAGATTTTGGGCACCCGTAGCCCCCAAACCTCTGAATCAATCGACTTAAAATTTGACTTGGATGATGACGTCGGTGGTCTGACCCTACGTGCCAAAAATGGTACAAATCGGCCCAACGGGTGGCGGGGCAAAGGGGTGAAATATAATGTTCAACTGGGTTATTTTTTCATTTTTAAAATCTTTTTCTTGCCCAGCTCTGGAGAACACATTTTTGAGAGTAGTGCCGCATTTTTTGCACTGGATGATGTGTTTCAGAGGGGATTGATTGCGTAGGGAGGTCTCAATATTCATCTTTAGTATTCTTCCTTTTAATCCCCCCCCAAAACTGCAAATTTTAGGCCCATTTTCGGACTTGGACAAAATACCACTCATAATGCTTAACAATGGAGATGCTCACCTACAAACTACCCTTAATTGTCATCGTAGCCCCACCAAAGTGGTGTAGTGAATAGGCAATGTGGCCTCGGGAATTCCAAATATGCCGTTATTTTTCGACCCCCTGCCTACAGGTCACGTGACACGGCGCATGAGCAGTGAACTTTTGGCCTTTAACATGGGCAAATGCTAATTTTAGACTATATCTCCCTAATGGTGCAAGTTAGATGCATGGTTACAATGGACCACCAATAGGAAACCACATATGCCGAGTCGAATGGTCACGTGACCGATGACGTCACGTGACCCCAAAAGGTCAAGGTCGTGACCCCATTTTCTTTGAGGCACTATATCTCCATAACAGTGCAAGATAGACGCATGGTCGCAATGTACCACTCATAGGAAGTAGTTCACCGCGAGTGCATTGACTACATTTATTGGCTCACCAGATAATGCAAAAGTGGAAAAGGTTAAATGGGGTCACGTCACATGGGCTTGTAAGAGCAGCCAGTTTGTCGTTTTATCAGTCTGTGTCCCCTTAGTACAATGATTTCTGGTGTTTTGGATGTGTGACTTGGTCGCCCTTACACAGTAGTGTAAACTGGTAAGTTTTTGTATATTCCATTTTATGCTTTAATGTTCGTTTTAATTGTCATACAAGTAATCCATTAGAATAATCAGCTTGTTGTATGTCTGGTATTATGTGGTTTCAAAGGAAAATTTTTGTTGTAGTTAAAGTGTAACCCACTTGAATATAATGATACTACCGCTACTGCTTAAGTAAGCCTGATGTGAATAGTTTGTGTGTTTTGTGCTGTTTTGTTCAACTTTGACTCTGTAAATTGATGTAAAAATTGTTGCAAGTTTTGAGCTCTCGCGTTTGTTGCAGTTTTGTGCATGAAGATGGCGCATATTAATTGATCATTTGTTTGTTGATGCCAGAAGCAGATTAGGCACGTTCAGTATGTTTGGCTAACAGCTTTCTACAAAAGGGGGCATGCACAAGATAGACAATGTCAGTCACCTGTATGCGGGGCTGGAAAATTGGTCCGGAAAAAACCTGGGTTTTTAGGTTTTTAAAATGCTGAAAAGTTCAATTTCAGTTTTAAATTTAAAAGTTTTTTTATTTGTTGAGGAATGTATTACATATCATTTTATTTCATTCTTTAATATTTATTTTTGAGTTACCGTATGTATACAATACATCAATCACAATTACATTATGTTGTTCACTCATAACAGGTGTCTGTATAACATGTTTTTCTTGAGTCATAATTTTTTGTACGGTGTTCATTAAACACCAAACCAAAAAACCCAAATAACTTTAAAAACCTTAGAAACCTAACATCTAAAATTGTTTTAACCCAGTTATGCCTGTATGACTTTTTGGCCTATAAGACCTCTTCATGGGCTCATGGCATGTCATGACATGTAAAAGCTTGCTTGACCCAGCAATGCTAATGACAAGAACCAGACCTTTAAAGGTTTTTCTAGTCTCACAGGTTGTGTACGTGTAGTTTCATGATAGTCCATCATGCCCATGTCATTTACGGAGAGTCACCTGTCACATGGCATCACGCACGCAGGTACTCAATTAACATATGTCAGAGATTTAAGGCTGAGTTGACCTTTACCTTTCCAATCTTAACAATGCAATTGTCACCATTATATGCAGATCTAGTATGGTCCACTGCTATTCATATGAAGCTGAACTGCTGAAGCTCTCAATGAGTCTACGAGAAATTCAGGAATTTACTTATTTATGCTCTGCAACGACGCGACTGTTAAGTATTCTACGTTTGTTGATGTGATTGTGATGATTTTGACATAAAAATGTTAGATATTACTTATTTTGATGAATGACTGTAATATAAACTAGTTGATGTATTATTTTACTGATACCATTATTATTATTCTAACGTTTGCTGGTGTTTTCTGTAACTTATGCATTGTTTTGATGCTTATATTTTTCGCTCATAGAATACCTTCCGTCGCAGTGGCTGCGAAATATTTGCAGGGACTCTTTTTGTAACATTTAAATAAGGTTAATGTTATCGACATTTGTTAGTCTGTAATGTTGGTTGCCTTGTCAATTGCTTTGTCTGTTCGTATATTCCTAATGCTGGGAAACCGTTGGTTCTTATGTACTATTTGTTATTGTCCAGGTATTTTGTTACTGTGTGCTGCAGTGTGTTTTGTGCATTAATGAAAAATAAATATATATACTCTGTATCATGTGCATGTCTGTTTCAGAACTGTTTGTCGCTAATCATGTACACATTGAGTGAAACCGAGCAGCATCTTCACGCCAGTCTACGTGATGCTATCTTGCTGTTGTGTCAAACCGGCTTGAAATTCAACACTGAGCTGTCAGTTGACGGTCTTCTCGCAGTGACTGTTGATAAAAAGCATGTATTTCTTATGAATATCAAGGATACTTTACAGGCTGTCGAACAGTGTGGATCTAGTTATGATTTGGCATATTCATGTACAGATGGCAGTCAGGAAGAATTTAATGTTGCATCGATAAGCCCATCTGGAGGCATCAAGGACCATATGCTAAATGGCAGTATAGGCGAATATGCTCGCAGTGTTACTAGTTTAAGATTGCCAGCAGACAGGCCAAGCCAGTGTGCTGATGATGCCATACAGCTGAATACCGAGTCACTATCTAAATCTGTCTCGGCATCTAGACGTCGACAACGCAAACAGCGACGTACTGTACGCAGGATTCTGGATGCTCCGTGTCGGGTAACGCCCCCTTCTGCAGTGTCGATGGAATTACCAGACCATTCTGATCAAGTTTTGGGATGGACTAGCAATAGAAATGGTGATGTGCCAGTCTACAGTGATGGTGAATGTGAGAATGGATACTGTAACAGTGCTTGCAAAACCCATTTGTTGTATGATGATGGGGATCACCAGGCAACTGCACCAGCAAACTCGGATGAACAAACTGTTGCATGCCATGGTGGGCAGAAATCTGACGAAGCTGACAGCGGTTTACTGCTAGCTACCGAGGACCAGAATCTATGTGAGAGTGAAATGCTAATTGATCTAGCATTGCCCGATGATAAGTTAGTCACGGACTCATGTCATACATCTAAACAAAGCCACTGTGAGCATAGACAATACTTGGACCCAAGTATCTTCCTGGTAACTACTGGTACTTCATCAACGACTCCGTTAGAATCATCTTGCAGAATAGATCACATTCCAGTGTCAGTAGACATTCACAATGGTAAACTGCCCATTGTGAACAAAGTTGAAAAAGGCCAGTGTAAGATGGAACTGCCGGATAACTTCTTGAACGGTACCGGTAGTCAGACAGAATGTCAAGATCTAACTACAGGCTGCTGTCAGTCAACCAATGTTAAAGCTGAGAATGTTGAACAGGCTTCGTGCAGCACAGAGTTATCTCCACTAGGTCATAACATCCAGTCATCGTCTGATCCCCAGCAGCAGATGGCAATGATGTCACAGTTCGGCCTGTCTGCCGTGGTCGCTAACATGCAATCTCATATCGCTCTGTTGCCGAAATCATTTCCGTGGTCTGTTAGAACAATTCCATCACTTTCACCCACTACATCTTTGCCTCTAGCTCAGTCTGGAACGGTTAGTATTGTAATACAATAATACTAATAATTTAGAATATTTTAACTCATTTTCTATGATTTCTGTAAAGTGCTGTTCTCTGTTAGATAATTGTGAGATTTAAATTCATTACCTTGAATTTTTTTGCTACTGTTTTTAAAAACTTAAACCAGCCTTTTGTAATGTTTTCGTCTGTGACCATCTTAAGGTCCATCGAAGAAACCAATACGTGCAGAAGGCATTCTAATACCTAGTATGTGCTGCTCAGTGCTGATACTGCTGCCGAAAAAAAATGCACTTACAAAAAAACAATAATCTTTTTTATTGTGAAGACATAATTCTGTGATGTGGAAGTGAGGGTTGTTGGATTGCCACCAAAATCTAAATTTTTGCTGTTGTTGGGTGGAGAAGTGTGATTTACATTTGGAGATATTTTCGTTGAAGGAAACGATCGTACACATCGACAAAGATCTGCATTTCTAGCAGTATGTGAGACCTTGTGTCAGTGTAAAAATACTGGTCTTTTCAGCAAAAATGGAAAGTTGTTGTTGTGGTGATCTTTTCTTAATTTTCGTCATTGACACTTGATGATACATTCATTATTAGCTAAATTCAGGTGTTTGTTTGATGTTATAGCTTCTAGACCAGTCTAATTCTGTGCCAGTGAAAAGTCGTTCCAAGAGTCGGTGTCCAAAGACACCGTTGAACATTCCAACTGTTAACAGTTACCGTCGACTCAGTGGGGTCAAAGGTGTAAGTATTATTTTGTGTTACCAGCTTAGGTTAACAAATATACAGATATTCACTTTTTATAAAATGTTAATGATTAATAAAATTTATCATGTTGATGATGTAGTCAACAGAATTATGGCACACTACAGCAATATTTGAACTCCTGTATTTTATTTCGCAATAACTACATCCTGTAGCATTGCTAGTCAAACTTCTTGGAAGCAGAAGTTGACTGTAATAATAATCTCGGTCACATGGTGCCAGTATGCCAGAAAGACTTTAGTGTGATGTTTTAAATCTCTACGTTATCTACAAAATCAGCAGTTAGTTAGTAGTTTATTGATATGATTGATTAAAATCTGATTAATTATTTAGTAAAATGATTTACTGCAGCTTTGGCGCAGATAGTAAACTGTCATCATGCCTTTTTCTTTCAATATTGATTCAGCGGGATAGAGGTTAGAGGTTAAAGGGTGTGTATAGCTCTTTATGGGAAACCTATCGCAGAGGTACATATTGGACAATACAATGTTAGCTGCCACATGACACAGATAAATGAATCTATTTACCTACTCCAAAGGGATGGAAAGCTGAGTTGATCAGTTGACCATGGTGTTGTTTATACAGGGTGGGCCAAATTAACGTGGCACTTTGCTTTTGTCCATATCTTCACCAATTATTGATCGACTTTAAAAATTCTTTCGCTGGCACACTCATCAGACAATTTGCAATAATGTCATTTTTACATATTCCACCACATTGTAAATGTGTTTCTACACTACCTTGTGAAATATTAATGAAATATGCATACATAATGCTAATAACAAACAAACATTTTAGCAAAATAGAAAAAAATGCTTCAGACCAACATTGCAGTGAAGGCCTGATGTCACTGGACTCTGTAGGTCTAACACAGACAGATAATTTATCGCAATGTTGGTCTGAAGTATTTTTTCATTTACCTAATTTTTTGGTATTATTGTTAGTTTTTGCTTACATTTATATTTCACAATGTAGTGTGGAAATGCATTTACCATGTGGTGTGATATATAATAATTGCATTACTGCAAATTGTCTACAGAGTGTGACAGTGACAGAATTTTGAAAATGGTCAATAATCGGTAAAAATATTGACAAAAGTAAAGTGCCACATTTTTTATGGCCTACGGTGTATATTCATGTGGTTTACCTTTTGTAGGCAGGTATCCATTTGAGTAATAAGCACTTGATAGCAACTGGACCAGAAGTCAAACTCATCATGACCCTGTGATCATAAGTCCAGCATCCTAACCATCATTACAGCTACCAGGCCACTGATAAATAAGGCCCACAGTTTTCCGTGGCAAATTTCGCGGACCATTTTGCAATATTCCGTGGCTCACCACTAAAAAACTGTTCAAATTCCCTGGCTCACAATGGCCATCTGTTTGTGAGTAAACTGAGCTCTATCCTGCCATAAAACTTTAGTTATTGAAGGCTGGCATTGTGCTCAGTTATGCTAGCAACATTCAAAGAAATTATCAATCTTTTTTTCTTTTTTAAGGTGCAGTCTGTGTATTTGTAATTGTGTGCCATATTGCATTAGCTATTAGTAGGACTCACAGTTTTAGGCAGTTTAGTTTGAACTTTTATTTTTTCAAGTAGTCTATTTAAACTAATTACACCTATAATTAGTCTATTTAGTTACGTTATGAAGCTGACGATCATACTGATCATCGGTCATTTTTAAATTTTTGCATAATTGTGTGAAATTCCGCGGAAAATTGCAAATTCCGTGGCTCGGCTCGAAATTCTGCGCCCACGGAAAACTGTGGACCCTACTGAGAAAGCATAGTTTTATGTTAGTTAAACACATTAGCACAAGCACTACCGAGTAATACTAATATGAGAAGTTATTGGTTACATTTGTTTCAGAGCCCGTTTCTATCACCTGAAGTAAACATCTGTGCAAACTGCGGAGTAACACGGACAACGGTTTGGCGGCGCATGGAGAACAAACAGATTCTCTGCAATGCATGTGGCTGTTACTACAAACTGCATAAGGTACATCTTAGCACAGAATCCTGGAATAGCAATAGCAAAGTAAGAAGGAGTCGCTTGACTTTAATGATTTACGTATTGTCACTGTCGGTAGAAAATAGGACACAGACCACTTCTCTCCATCTAGCGCTGTCCAGTGCCTCTATCTTCTTCCAGCTGTATGTTTGAAACTTGCTGTCCAATAGTCCCTTTTCATAGTGTTTTTTGGCTTTTTTTCCTTGGGCAAATAATGAACTTTTTCTTGATCTTCAGACTCCAAATGATTGTACACAGTTACGCTTGTCACTTTTTGAGTCAGACAGGCAAGCAGTCTCTCTCAGGTATTACATTGCCTAGAGCTTTCCTTTGGTGGAGGTAATGAAACAATGGTGTTAAATATGAGAAGTTTAATTTTTAAAAACAGTGAAATGATGATTGTCGACAGTGACAAAGGATTTTGTCATAATGTGATAAGAACACCGCATTTATTTTTAACTGTTAAACTTGACTTTTTGCATGTACAATTTTCTGTGCCTCATTGTACTGTGCGCTAGCTAAACAGCTTTGATTTTGTATGCCAGTCTGAGTTTATTGATGTAGTCGGTTACTAATTAGTTGTCAGCAGTGTCATGATAACAGGGTAGCAGATAAATTTGCCCCTAAATTTTAGCCTGTTGGAAAATTTTAAGTTTTCGTCTAACAGTACTAAATTTGGGGACTGGAAATCCACTGTTTTTAGGGTAGTATGAGGCAAAACTTAAATTTTCAACATCTCTTCACTTCTCTGCTAGAAATTTGCAGCTGTCTGCCATAAAATTACAACTTTTTGCCCCCCCCGACTTTTGTCACCCATGACGTTGTTGGTTATGGCACAATATGGCCTCATGTACTGATTTGGCATTAAAAAAACTACTAACTCACTCACTCATAGTTGTTACCAAGGCATCAAGGCAGTTATCATGTTGCATGATGTTTAGGTACATCGTCCTTTATCACTCGTGCGTCAGGAGATCCGCAGTCGATGTCGTGGGCCTAAGGTGTCAACGATAATGAAGTCATCAAAGTCGCATTGTAACGGTGTAGTTGTTTCGCAGCAGTCATCACCAGATGTCGCCCTGAACTTGACGACAACACTGCCCCGTGCCGACAAAGCAGCAAAATAGCTTGGTCATTGTTATGAGTTTAAATCGTCAATCATCTCGGTCGTAATTTTACTCTTGTTGACAGCTTTTTTTGCAGCATCTGCTCAGTTTTTCTTTATTTTTCATATATTTTCTCACATTACTATTAGTTGTTCGGCGTTGTGTATATATTTTTATGTAAGCTGTCGTTTTTTTGTTGTCATTTATTGGATTTATTTATTGTGTGGTTGCTTTGCAATGCTGAATTATGTTTTCCTGTTTATTTCATATTTAAATTTTGCTGCACTCTTGTTATGGGGTATTTGGTGTTGCTAATGGTCTGAGGTTAAGTCATTTGTTTATAATAGTTTACTGCGTTATAAATGGTATCAAGTTTTGGGATGTTAGATAATGGATAAGTGCGCAGAGCTAAACCGAAAAGGGAATGAGCCTAGTCAAATAATTCAGCCCCATGCACAGGTTCCAGCTAGACCCTGTTGAGCCACTGGTGAATAAGGTGATGTTGATATTCATTCCCAGTTCACATCCTGTAACTGCAAGACAATGGAGATGGAGCTGTCTTTTATTAGTAGTCCAGAACTATACTGTTAGGTAGCAACTGGCTGGATGCGTATGTCGCCAAACGGTGAAACAGCCACATGTTGAACGCGGATCTCTCAGTTGAAGGTCCGACATCCTAACGATCTGTTAAGCCAGCATAGAATGTTGCTAAATCATGTTGTTGGACAGTGCAAGTTGTGTGTACAACAGCTGTATGTGTGCTGTGCACCATGTTGTACATTCATTGTTCACCATTAAAATAGCTGGAGTAAGTGAGGCCTTCATGAGGCATCAAAATGCAGTAATCTTGAGTGATTTCCCCCTTCCCCATATAATTTCTGTTGTAATTTATTACCTAAATCTTTTGGAAACTGTAGGGCCATATATTATACTCAGGTTACCATTTACGTTTTAAATTCGGATAACAGCGGAAATGTAGGTCTAATATTCTTCGTAAACCGGATAGCCTTTGCATAACACCCTTTTCTTTTGTTTCATTAGGTAATGTTGTGTATGTCTAATTGAATTGTGTTGAATATTGCATATATTAAGCATTTTGTTCCACGGTCCACTTTTTCTGGACATGTATTTGGTGAATTAATGTGATCTCTTGACTCGATTGATTTAGCTGATGGAAGGAAATTAATACTCAGTTATCAGTGCAGCTGACATTTCGTATTTAATTATTTTGCAATGAAGAGAATGCACTTTGTACAGTGTTCACACACTGTAAAAACAGGACACGTGTGTCGGTTGTTGTATTGTCTTTGTCTGTGTGTTTGTGCCTGTGATTTCATTGTTGTTACAGTGTTGTGATCAGATATAGTGTGGCCCGATAAAAGTATGCCCCCAAATTTTTCTCATAACTGCATCGAATATTGACCTATTTTAAAAACATGTTCATCCATTTACTGTGCAGTGAATTTACAGTTAACTGCTCCTTAGTCATTAATGATCCTGCCAGCAGCAACATCCCTCTTATGTCGCTACACTACCTTGTGAAGTATGTTCTGTATCAGAATAAGTTAGTCCAAGTTTCAATATACCAAAGTAAAGGTAAAGGTCGGAATATAGCTCTTTAGAAGATTGAACCCCTAACAAAGCTACGTAGCATCGTCTGCCATATGGGATATGTCGCCCAACACAGGAGAATGCGCCCCGCCATAACCTCAGCCAGATAAGCCAGATAGGCCGGTACTCAATTTACCTACCCTGGAAGGATGGAAGGCTGAGTTTCCCTAGGCTGCTGGTTACATACCGCGATGGTTTACCTGTCCGCAGGCAGTCACCCATTGCAGTACTAACCCTGCCCGGCATATAGTAACTTCGTTGATCGAATGAAACACGTTACGACTACATTTCAGGAATCAAAATGCTTTTTAGTATTTAGTGGGATTTGTAGCAATTAATGTATTTCTCAAGTTACCACTTATTTGAATAGCATTTGAATAGTAACAGAATTTTTGAATTGGTTGGTTATACATAGGCGAAAGTTGAAGGCTTATGTTTAGGGACCATCTGGCATACTCTCCACAGTGCATACTAGGTTAGATATTTGTTGCTATGACTACACTTTGTGGCGTTGCAAAATTGGTTTTTTTCCAGTTATTGTGCACCAGATGTGTTTTTGATCGTGTGTGCGTAACATTTTGCTGCCACCATCCAGCCATACCACGTCATTGCTATTACAATCAGCAAAAGAATGAAGCATTGACCAGAGCTCTCAAATCTTACTGTCCTAAAATAAATCTAATGGATTCATGGATTGATTGAATAGTAATGACGGCTAGAAGTAATCTATTAGATCTGTCATACCTTTGCCGAGAATGGTGCTACGACCTGGTAAACACAATGAAGTTTCAATTTACACCCTATCTCCTAATGGCAAAGTCCTCGATTCTCCAGAATGCACATTGCCCCCTAGATTTTACCACTTGGCATGGGCCAAATTGTAACCTTCCTAAGCAAAGGCTGGTGCCCTAAATGGTACATACTGCTATTGCTATTACTAACATTGTTGTAGGCCTCATTGTCTTATGTACATTCTCAGTAGCCATTATAGGCCTGTGTGTAATATTGTAACCAGGCATAAATGCAAGCGTTGACACAACTCGTCGGCTGTATCATGTGTGTTGTACTGTGAATTTGTGAGGCTATCATGTCCTGTGATAATAAGACGGCTGTTGTTGGTGTTATAACATTTTGTTCGCTATCTGGCTAAGACAAATGACAAATCAAGGTTCAATTCGTGCGACTGCCCCGAGCACACCTTAACATCCCTCCGCAGCAAACGTACTGTCCTGTTGCTATCCAGTGCCCCAGTAGTCATTTTCTCTGAGCATAGCAGCATTATTCCTAAAATCTGCTAGTCTGTTGTTGTTACAGTTTAGTACTGCTTTCAGTTTTTTTAAAATTTAAACCAGTACATACCTTTTTGTAGTTTCTGTGTGTTACGTCAAATGCCCAAAGGAAAACCCCACCAAAGCAAATGTTAAAGCAAAGCACTGCCTGATGACGTACGTGATCCGGAATGTTCTGGAAACATTTTCAGACAGTCGCTAAAAATGTTTTTGTTTTCACAGTACTAGTGTGTTCAGCACATCAGAGGTTTTGACGACAATGCACTATATAAATTTACATTTGACATTTGACTGAAGGTACTGGGTACAACACTCGGGCTGACTTTTCTAAGCCTAAAAGGGTTTTAACTTCACTTGAGGGCAGCAAAGCTAGGGGTGCTAGAAAACTGAATCTGGTAGTGACGTTTTTTGATATCTTATGCAACATATTGGCTGCCTAGGGGGTCCTTTGAACCCTCTATCACATTTACGAGATATGGCACCTCCAAATAATGGAGTCACGATCTTGACCTTTTGGGGTCACGTGACGTCATTGGTCACATGACCATTTGACTCGCGATGGACGACTTCCTATGGGTGGTCCATTGTAACCATGTATCTAACTTGCACCGTTAGGGAGATAAAAAGCCCCAAACTCGCATTTGCCCATGTTAAAGGCCAAAAGTTCACTGTGCATGCGCCGTGTTATGTGACCTGTAGGCAGGGGGTCCAAAATAACCGCATATTTGGAATTCCTGAGGCCACATTAGCTATTCACTATGCTACTTTGCTGGGGCTATGATGACAATTAATGGTAGTTTGTAGATGAGCATCTCCATTGTTAAGCATTTTCAGTCGAAATTTTTCCAAGTCCGAAAATGGGCCTAAAATTTGCGGTTTTTGCGAGATTAGAAGGGGAAAATACTAAAGACAAATGTTGAGACCCCCTAGGAAATCAATCCCAACCGAAACACGTCATCCAGTGCAAAAAAAATGCAGCACTACTCCCAAAAATGTATTCTCCAGAGCTTGGCAATAAAAGTATAAAAAATGAAAAAAATAACCCAGTTAAACATTATATTTCACCTTTTTGCCTCACCACCCCTGCTGGGCCAGTTTGTACCATTTTTGGCACGTAGGGTCACACTGCCAACGTAATCATCCAAGTCGAATTTTAGGTCGTTTGATTCAGGAGTTTGGGCGCTACAGCTGCCCAAAATCTGGGGTTTCCCATTGACTGATAGTCGCCCTTACAACAGTATTACGCACTACCGTGCTACACTGTGATTACTGAATCTGCCATTATTAGAAGGCTAAAAAACAAAAAAAAAGACTGAGTGAAATGTATTGATTCAGCATAGGAAACTGTAGCACTAGTGTTGAAGTTCTGTTGACCACCATCACATCAGATCAGATCACCAGGCCTCACAAAGACCTTCTGCAGTGCTAGAACACGTGTCGGTGTACGTCCATGTTTCTGCGTCTGGTGATGCAATAAATGGCACTTGTGGCGATAGACCTTGCCACAGCCTGGGTAGCCACACTCATGCAATGACCTCGTCACCACTAGACTGCCATCGTCACCGATAACATCAGAACTAGCGGCTGTCAGAGCTTGCTGCTGCTGCTGCTGCTGGCGTTGCCGATAGCGATGGACAATCTGACGAGCTGGCTGCCTCCAATGCTCCTGCATACCATGCAGCAGATTATGTTGATACAACTGCAAACCAATTTACCTAAATAAATTTTGAAGTGAATTAATGCCAGAGAACTGGCTAATTAGTTTTTTTTGGCTAAGCATTGGTTAGTACAGTTGGTACTACTATTCACTGGAGACAGTTCACAGACAATTGGTAAGGTGGTCAAGTTTCACTTAGACATTAGTCTAAGATGAAAGTTTGGTCTAAGACCAAAATCAAGAGAGCATTTTTCATATTAGTAAGTACTGTGGGACTGAGACTTTAGACTTAAGACTTATGCCTTATACTAAGGACTCAGCAAAACTTGCGCTCACACAATGTATATATCTGCCAAGTGCTCAATTAAGCTGTGCTTTTAAAGACTGAAACAAATGCTACACATATGGGAACCTGCTTCATGCATGGTCTTATTGTTGGCCGCTCACGTTTAACAGAAGTTGTCTGGTGCACAGCCGTCGTACCATCATACGAAGCCGACTCTGACTGCCAATAGGTCACCTGATCCAACACCTCATTATTCCCACCATGAACCAATGTGTTACTGAGCAGCATGTCTCCTCTACTAGCTGATCCTGCGTAATCTTTAACGTCAGCGTTTGGGTCTGTTGCGGCGAAAGCATCCTCGGACTTAAACGCCTGACTGCTGTCTGTCCCATCGTAGCCATAGTAATCTTCAGCAGAATTAGGGAACTGGTCAAAGTCGAGTTTGACGTCGTTCTCGTTCTCATTCACCTCATCTGCAATAAAAATGACGTCACTGTCAGTCTCGCAAGCGCCGGTTTCGCCCGAAGCAACTGCGGGCGTAGTTTCCGAAACTTTGTGACCTTTCCTTCGGTTAGATTTAAGCGACGGCTCGGCCCCAGTGGCACTTGTAGGAAACACGTCTTCACGCTTGTCGTGTTCGCTGCCGCTGACATCGTTGCTGTTGTGGTAAGCTTCGTCAAAATGAACCAAGAAGACATCGCTATCGCCGACTGTTATGCCGATCAGACCCTGGACGCGAACTGCGACGTTTTCCTGCGACAAACTGTTGCGACACAGCAGCGAAACCGTGTCGTGGATCAGTTGCTTAACGTTTTCGTACTCGTCTTTCATTGTCAGTGGTTTTCAAGTGGTTTTCAGACAATTACAGACAATTTTGAGAATAATTTTGTTGCCTTGATTGCCGAATAAATATAATTGAATCACACCTAAACTAAAATTCAGCTAGCAGTGCCTATATGTTCGGTGAGCGGAACTGCAAAAACCATCTGTAGCGATCGATGCACAATCTAGCAATATTATAATTACGCGCGAAAGCAGCTACTGTTTTCAGCGCGTCTTAGCCATCGCAATTCTGTCCATCCGTCCGTCACACGGGTGGATTAGTCAAAAACGGTGCAAGATAGGATCACCAAATCTTCACCGTCGTCTGTCTGGAAGACTCTAGTTTCAGGAACCGTAAAGCTTTTCCATAAATTCAAAGGAAGTCACCCCGAACGAGGGCGCTAAATGAGAGGGGGAATTGGCAAAATTTGCGATTTTTGGCCAATAAGTCGTTGTATCTCAGTAACGGTGCGAGATAAAGCTATAGGTTACTATTAATCACTAATAGGAAGTCGTACACTGGCTCTCGATTGGCGCCGAATTCAATGACCTTGAATGACCTTGAACGCCGAAATAGAGGGTTGTATGGATTTTTTGGCGATTTTGGGCTGCGACAGAAGTCTATATCATTCACAAGGTGGCGCCACGGAACTATCGTTATGCGATCCAGATAGAGAATTTAGTATTTGTATATTAACTTAGTGTGAAAAACCCCAATTTTCAGCTAAACTACTGAACAGGAACTGCTATAGGCTTTTTCGCATCTCGTGAGCATTAGCTCAAATTTCTTGTTTTCAATTTACAACCTTTGGGTTCTGTTAAAGAAAAACTAAAAAAAACATGAGCTGTGTAATATGTTAAACTCTTTGAACATTACGAGGGGCATTAAAAAGTTTGCAAGTCGATACGTTAGACTAAAAAACTTTTCAAAATCTACAACCAGTAAGTTATATTTCTCTTATACACGTAGGAGCTTAAAGCGGATGTGACGTAATTGTAATTTATGACCTCAGTGTTGAACAGATGTGATTTGGAGTGCCACCGCATATAGCACAAATACAAACACGTCAATTCAACAATCTGCAGCTGGATTTACGAATGCGAGACCCCCAGAATATGTGATTTTGTAGAAGCCTTGACAAAATTATATTCATCAATTTCTTATTTGCACAGTAGTCAGAATCTGCGCTGGCCATGAATAAGAACACTTACCATATGTCAAATACGATGTCACACCAGAATTTGATGTCATAAGTAAAATTTTATTGAAAAGTTAACAGTTCGTGATATGATTGTCTTTCTGAAAGGCTAAACAATTTTTAAAATGTATGATCTGGGAAGCCCTGATGTGTGGGGAAAGAGCTGGAAGTGAGCCTTGCAGATCTCCTTGGAATCCAGCACTGCAGTCCAATCCCAAAGTTACAATTACCCAGCAAGCTGTTTGCAACTCTAGCCTCGTACAATTAGATCACCCTACATACAGCAGGGACATCGCTTGCAGTAACCATGATCTGTTTCTAAATTTGAAAAATCTTCTTGGTGGTGCCGGCAATCCAAACAATAAATGACTCTAATATGTGACTGGAGGACTGACTTAACATGACGTACATCATAAGTTACAGTGACATCACATTCGCTTTGAGCTCATACAAGTTTTGGAAAAATAAGCGTTTTATTGGTGTACAGATTTTGACAAGTTTTTTTCTGTCTAAAAGTCACAAAACTTTTTGAATGCCCCTCGTATGAAAATTTCAATAAGATCAGTAGGTCACCCCTCATTCTTTGAGTTTGCAAAGATGCTTTAAGATGGCATAACATTTCGAAATGAGACAGCAACAAGATAATGCAGACATGATGTTAACAAAAAGAAAACCTCAAAAGCAGGATTTTCAGTGTAAGCGTCCAAGCAACACTGATGGTACAATGCTGCTTTAACTTGGCAAAACTTGCAGAAAGTGCAAAACAGGGCTATCAGAATCATTATAGTATGTGGCTAATCATGAAAAGCAAGAGCAAGTAGTAGCAGTCATGTAGAGCACCGTCAGGACAAAGGGCAGTGGGGGAAAAGGCAAGCAATTGCCATCTCCATCCCTACATTTTGGGCTGCTGAAAATTTTTTCTTATCAGAAAATTTGTTGGAAAATGCAACATTTAAAGCTGAGGAATACCAACTTGGGGAAATTTGGGGGCAAAATTTCAGAAATTTGCAGCTCACACGATGCTGCTAGAAAAAGAGTCGCTAACACGAACAACAAATTACACAGGATGCACTGACGGCTGTTCATATTCAAATGAAGCCAAGCCAACAGAAAAAGAAGTAAACCCAGCTGTCACTAGGGAAAACACACTACAGCCTATACAGTTCCTGTTGCAGTACTGACCTTCAAGCACATCTAACATTGATAATAAGTCCGCCCGAAAACGATAGTTTTCGGAAGGACTTATGTTTTACTGCAGATGTTTTTTATTTTTTCTCCACTCGCGAGATCTCCGAGATGCGTGGGCCGACCGGCGTGAAATTTTGCACGATGGTCAGTACTAGGCCCTATTTTATAATGCCGGTCCAAAATT
>Ga0056128_1004940_pt1 | contig 16726 bp, 4 predicted proteins | sample WorMetLIZISLAND2_FD_71113 | JGI IMG/M metagenome (GOLD analysis project Ga0056128, IMG submission 71113) | Marine gutless worms symbiont microbial communities from Max Planck institute for Marine Microbiology, Germany - Olavius geniculatus... ... | reverse complement strand
AGTCCGTGTGCCCGTAGGACACGGAGAGCGTATATTGTTTGAGCGGACTTCACAGTCAGGTCCTGGACATGCTCTGAAACTGAGAAGTCGTTCGCAACAGTGATTCCAAGCATATGGAGCATATGTTGTTCGTCGAAAAAAGTATTGCTAAGGTATGTGTGTTTACTTTGGTAAATTCTAGTCTACTTATTCACTGCTTGTCGTTCTCATTTATTTTACTTTGTCGATTAGTATTTTGTCACTGCATTCCAAAAATATAGCTGCATTGTTACTGTGAAGCTGTTAGTTGAGCAGGATAGTAGTCCTTAACTCAAACAAAATAATGTTGCTTACTGGTAGCTACTTGGTCACTTCTCTTTGTTTGAAAATTCACTTTTGGAGACGTGATCTATCTGTCTTGGATTAACTCTATACAAGGTTTTTACTGGTCTTGAAAAGTCTTGAAAAAGTCCTGAAATTTGACTTTTCGTTTTTCGGGACCTGAAAAGTCCTGAAATTGGACACGGGTGCTGAAAGAGTCATGAAAATGTCCTGATTTTTGCTAGTGTTATCCTGAAAAACTAAGATACTGAATCCGTAATTTTTTCCAGTAACGTTTGTGCTTAATTACTGGAATTGCTTATTAAGAACTAAATTAATCTGTCAGGTAATACTTTATGTATCATGTTCTCTCACTAAAATAACTCAGGTGCTTGTAGTTTAGCTAAGTGCATCGATGGGTTTTTCTTGTTTTTATGCTGCTGAAAAAGTTCTGAAAAGTCCTGAATTTTGATTGTCATTAGAGTGGGAACCCTCTCTGTAGAAAATAGCTGTTTGAACAAAATTCAGTTGATGTAGCAGTAGCTGCAGTGCTGGCATTATTGTGTTATTACTGGCTGATGTAAGTTGTATAAGTTCAGCACATGTTAGCCTATACCAGTTATTTCTAAGGCCAACCACTGTGCACTGATTGCTTGCATAAGAACACACCAAGAAAAATAGCAGAAAATTTGCAGCACCATAATGCACAGCAGTTGCATGCTGCATTTTGCTATATGGAAGACTGTTAATGTTATATTTCTGCAGGAGTTGCTTATGTGTACATGGTGTTTCATAAAAAGGCATCCTTTTTCTGAACTTAGTCAAATAGTGATCAATTTACATGAAATTTTTACCAACTATAGCTGAAGAAATACTAATTCCCAACATTTCAACAAAATATGGCTGTTAGTTAAATATTCTTTGCTAGTCGTGATGTAATGTTGACATCGTAATGTGTCGTGAGTACAAGCTTGCTTGTCAACTGGTGCTGTCAGTTGCTTTTCTGCTGTGATGGTATACTTTATCTGGTTCATCGTCATTTGAGTGAATTATAAAAGAAAGAAAAAGGGTGCCTTTTTAAATAAAACACTGTATACTGTACTTAGTTGCTGTCAGGTCATGGTTTATAAATTTGTGTTGTGTTTGTGTAGGCGAAGCATTGCTGTTGAAAGAAGCACATCCTTATTTGTTAAGAATTAAAGATTTAGTTGTAAGATTTAGTTGGCAACTTCTGTTTTGAAGTGCTGAGAGCATTCTACATATGACGTTTTGTCACTATATTTATATGTTGTGTTGTCTTATGCTCTTCCTTTTTAGATGATACAATATTTCATATTGTTTCTTAAAGGCCAAGTTACATCATTTTATGTAACTGTTATAAAGCACCAATTGGCTACATCCAATGTTAATTTGTCAATATTTATTAATCTTCCTGTTCCTAATATTGTTTATATATGGTAAAAAAATAAGCTTCAAAGTGGACAATTGTGATGGAACTATGAAGTCTTGCAGTACTAGCATCAAAGTAGCATTCGAGAGAATTCTACACTAGCAGCATCAATGGAGCATGGTACTGGGCAAAGAGATTTCGCTTGCATTTCGAGATGTCACTGTTATACCGGAAGTAGGCTGACTGTATGCTCTTTCTGTTGCACCAATTGACGTCAGATTCTGACTTTTGCTTCCGTATTGCAAGCAAGTTCTTCTCTGTGCTGCATTGACGCTATGGCTAGCTTATGGTGTGAAACTTTCTCGCATGCTGTGATACACGCTGTAAACAAAGCATAGTAGGTGACATTATCATTCCATTTGCACAGCATTATTTTTATTGATATTAATGTAAAGCGATGTTTTTATTTCAATTGATCAGCGTGTTATTAATTAGCAACACATTATACACTTATTTATCCAATATCTTTTTTTCATGCGACTTGGCCTTTAAAGTCTGTTGGCTAGCAGCCAGCATAGGTGAAGAAGCAAGAAATGAACTAAAGTAAAAACAGGAATTTATGCAATGCCCGGCTTGTAGTCGCATGCACTTGTGCGACTGTCAACAACGTCTTGTGATAATGTGCAATGATTATGCATATTTGATTCATTTGCAGCATATGGTGCTAGCTATAATGATTGATTGATTTTCATTGTTGTGGTAACATCGGTTGATTATCTGGAACAGTCAGTACGTTTACGCAGAAAATCCTGCATCCGTTTTCACTGATGTTGAACGACTGTCAGTCATTGGTGTTGTTTTTGAAGTGATTTCTTTCATCATAGAATGAGAACAAAGAATTTTTAAAGCATTATTCCAAAAAATTGTACATTTTATAATTTGTTTTTTGTGCATTAGTATGCTGCTTCTATTAATCATTTTGCCAACAGAGTTTCATACTTTTTATTTTTTGTACATTATGGTTGTGTCAGTAGAATGGTGTCATTTAATGTTGCAATTGAATTTATATGATTGAACGGCAATTCTGACATTTTTGTTATTGGTATACTTAGTGTTTCATAAAAATGCACCTTTTTTGTTTCTTTTATTATTCAGTCAAATGATGATCGATTTACGTGAAATTTTTACCAGATGTAGCTGAAGAAATACTAATTCAAAATATTTGAACAAAAATATCGCTGTTAGTTAAATATTATTTGCTAGTTGTGACATAATGCTGACGTCATAGGGTGTTGCAAGTACCTACTTGTTGGTCTTAACCAGTGCTGACAGACTTGATGAATAGCTGCCCTGCGTCGATGGCGATCTGGTTTACTGATGACAAACTGTTGAAATTTTAACATTGTAGCCACAAAAATGCCAAAAACAATCACTTTCATACACTTGTGAGGATAACTTAACTTTTACACCTTCCAGCAAGACAATGCACTGTTTGCGAGATGGTTGAGTTTTTGGATTGTGAGACACCTGATTTTATGCCCCCATGTTACTTAGTGCTAATGCAATGAACATTTTTCATCGGTGAACAAAATTAAGTTCACCATCGAAGCAGGGTGGTAACTGACAGAACCAGTTGAGACAAGTCAGTTTGTACTCACGACACATTATGACGTCAGCATTACATCATGGCTAGCAAAGAATATTTAACTAACGGCCACATTTTGTTGAAACGCTTTGAAACGTTTTCTTCAGCTACATCCGGTAAAAATATCATGCAAATAGATCACCATTTGACTGAGTTATAAAAGAAACAAAAAGGCTGTTTTTATGAAGCACTGTATATACTATGGTTGTTTGCTAAGTCGTAAGTGATATTGCATACATTTTAAGTAACTTTGTAATACGCATGTGTGTCATACATCAAATATGGTATATCTGATCTTGCACTGTTACAAATAAAGTTTAGACTGTTGTTTGAAGCTTTTTTTAGTTACATCCGAGACTTGTACTTTGGAGGAACTTTCAGTCAGAGAGTTATCTGAAGTGGGAACAGTCTGCCATGGCATGTCGTGCAAGCAACATTTTTCAACTGAAGTCGAGACTAGTCAGATGTTGGACACATACAGACATTTAAAGTCAAGGAGCTTCACAGTCAGTCATCATTCAGTCTACATTCAAGTTTTGATAAGCTGCTTACTTGGCTCACAGCAAGTTGTATGGATATAAAAATGACTGGATTCAACATGTCACAACTGCATAGAAGTTGAACATTGCTGGCAAAAATGAAGATTCTGTGTTCCTCGCACCATCTTGCAGCCTATCAGTGTGCCATCTGTTGCAGTTGTTAATTGCTTTGCAAGGTAAATCACTGCATATGATATGTTTATTGTAGCACAGACTACAGGTTGTAGTGTTTTTGGTTACTTTGAGTTATTCTGTCTTGCTTTCTTGCTTTCCTTTAGTTTATTTTTGTATATTTAGCATGTTTTCGGTGTGAAGTGGTTTTTGATGGAAAATTTTTACGGCTGATAGTTGTTGTGGCCGTTGTTGTTTATTTAGATATCTTCCTTCTGAATTGTGAGGAAAATGAAGCTTTGGTGAGGAAGTGAAAAAATTGCATTGGCAGATGTGAGATGGCAAGACCTACTTCATCTTGTGAAGTTTACAAACATTAAAAACTCTACTGCCGTTACTGTAACATAATTGGATCATCTTCTGGAAGAAAATGTGAATTATTTGGGAAATATTCTGTGTTGTGCTACTGTTTAACTTTTGTAAGTTTGCACTGACTGTATTTTCATCACAGTGTGAAAATGGCAAAGACATACTTAGATTTTTGTTTTCTGTGCAGAGTATTCAGCTTGTTAATCAGTGTCATGACTGTGTCATGATTGATTCAGTTGATTACAATAGTCACCCAGAAAACATAATCTGAGATACATTGACTGCTGGCATTATGTGATAACACTGTGCACTTAATGTGGTAGCTACACAAACAGCTATCAACTAAGTGATGAATGGGTAGTGAGTAACAGATTGTTGAATGCTCTGATGTATATAGTAGTCATGTTAAGTTTTGTGCAGAAATAGTATGCAAAAATTCTGAGAACATTTTGGAAGCATGGACTTTGTATTGTACATTGCTGTTAAATCTTTAGAAAGAAGTAGTCATTTCTGGTGTAATAAGTTATTGTGGTTATTTTTAGTTCAAAACACCAGCAGATGTAAATTTGCTTAAGTTATCAGGTTTGGCAAAAAATAAATATTATTCTTTTTATCTCATTTGTTAGGTTAACATTTGCAGCATGGGGAAGATGATGCCTGGGTATCATAGATGGCATAAAATAGCATTGCATATCATTACATTATTCATCTTGTCATAGCTAAACTCAACACTAATGAGTAAGGCATGTGGACAACCATTTTTGACTTTGAAGAAAACTAAATCTGGTAGTTTAAGCAGAAGCATATAGACAAAATTTTCTCTAACTGGGGAGACCAGTTAATTGGTACATTATTATTATTAGTTTCTGTTGTGCTGGCGTTTGCAGAAACTCGATCCAAACTATGATAAGCCGAAGCCCACTTCAGCTTTGAAGAAACCTGTCTGGACAGAAGGATCAGTTGTAGCACCTGCAAGAGGTTACATGTACAGCAGTGATATTTGTATAACTAGGATAGTGCTCTTTGCACAGTCTTTGTTATGTTTTTGTGATCAATGTTTGTCATTAATTTCATCTGGTTTCTAGATAAAGCAGTTTTCTCTTCAAGGTCTGTCTGTTAATCATTTCCCTATTTTTTGCAGAAGAGTTTCTGAGAGAAAGACAGTCATTGCCGTGACATTGGCAGATTGACGTGAACTTCTGCGGGATGAACAAAATTGCATTTATGTAACAGTATGCATTGCTGCAGAACTGTTTTTGCACCATTGCTGAGAGTACAACATACTGTATTAGATTTTTCTGTTAAACAAGAGCTGCTAACATGAGGGCAGGGCTATTTTTTAGTGCAGCTTAGGCTCTAGTGTCAAATTCAGCAAATTGACTGACTGGGTGATTAGCCCCATGCAGCTCCCGCCGCCTGGGAGCTGTAGATAGGCCAGATCTATTCCTTGGCCAGATGGTCTAAGATGCATTTGTAACCCGGTTTGCATTTGTAATATTAGTGTAGTTTGATTGTGTGTGGGTGTCTTGCATTTAGTATTGTGTTTTTGTATATGTGCATTTATTCAGCTTATTATTGTAATTTTTGGTTTTTGTGTTAGTCTGTTCGATTTTTGCTGTTTTTGTCAGTACCCGAAAGTGATTGTCTTTAGGGACACATCTCAAAATGATCTACCTGTAATCATGTAATCTGTTGGATGGGATGTATAACGCTAGTCCTGCACTCGTTGGCTGATTATGTAACATTTATTAACTCTTATGATGGGAAGTATAATAGATATGTAGTTGAAAGTTTTGTGTACACTGTGCAGGTAGAGTATGGTGAAGGTTGATGCATGGACCAAATTTTTACTAATTGTTGGTTGAAGCTATGCTGTGGGCTGCCCTAGTGACAAAGGAATTTTGTGGGCATACTGGGTGGAGAAAAGGTATTTTTTGGAAACAATTATTAGTTTTATACAAAGTCAGCATTGCCTTTGTGGTTGCACAGTTGGGAAACGAAAATGGTAAAATTCAGGACTTTGGGTAAGGTCAAATTTATTTTCTTCACCAAAGCAAGACGTCATAGATTTATGTAGGTTACAAATCACTCTGAGCTTGTGGTAATGTATTTCTGGTAGAATTTTGCTGTTGCAGGTTTACAGGTTTTGGTAAGTATATGATTTGCATACATCTTGTAGTCGTGTACTGTGTTCAACTGCTTACCAAAACTTGTTATATATGATGCTGTGAGATTGACATCTTATAGACATCTTGTACACAGACTTGTACACACAGTACTCTTACTTACATTCCTACTTTTGCTCTTATAAATACTATACTACCTTTAGTGCTGTTGTTGTTGTTGTTGTGCTGCTGCTGCTGAGTGCTTGTGTGCTGTGTGTCACAAGAGAACAGTCTCTCACAGCATCACAATCACCTGCAGCGGATCGGTTGTCGGCATGTCCAGTGGTAGATCAGCTATGCCGAAGATTTGGAGCCATTGTAGATGAGTCGCCGGGCAAGTCTGTAGCCGAAGTTCCAATGCCTGTGATAAGCAACAGTGTTTTTGACATAGAGGATCTATTGTTGGATCGACGATGTGGTATGCCACGAGCATGTGATGGTGGTTAGATTGGAGTTGAGCCAGAAGTACTTGTTCTTATCGTGGGAGGTCTGCTTGCTACTGCTACTACTACTACTACTACAACCACTACCACTAAGGCTTACTGCTACCACTAGTAGACTGGTAATAATGGTGATGGTAGTGTCACTGCTGTTTTCTAGTCAGTAGGCCTACATGAACATAGTATTCCAAATTTCATCTTAAATCCGCACTTTGAAAACAGTACAACACAGTAGTGCAAATCTACTAAAATGTTACTGAGTGAAGCGTTACTGTGTTGTGCTAAAGTGAGTGTTTGTTGCTGTTACAATAAAGTGTTTCTGTGTATGTGTTGATGTCAGGTGATGAGTTCTTGATGCCTCTTCAGGCGTTCTTCTGTTCTCTCTGCTGTGAATTCTCAAAGGACAGCACCAGTGCCGAGGCACATACCAAGAGTCGCGAGCACAACAACAAGTTCAAGGTACAAAAATTCCAAAAAAATGCTAAGCCATGTTATTGTGTAAGTGGTTTTTTAGTTGCTCATTTTTTTCTGTGTTCTGTCTTACTGTTTTACTGATTGCATTGTCATTTTGCTCAAGCACCAGTCAAAATATAACTGACATCAAAAGACCATGCAGTTATATGTCATGTGGCATCTGCAACTGCTAGTAAACTGTAGCATGTGCTACGCAAAGAGTGAGTAATGCTATGATATTTCATCATCATTATCAAGCGCATGCCCCGAGCTGGAGCGTAGCGGTTTCCATGAGGTGCTTCCAGTATTCTCGACCCTGGGCGTATTTCCAAGTCGAGTTGAGGCCAAGATTATGAGGCTGGAGATCTGCTTCCAGGGTACGTAGCCACATGTGGCGAGGGCGTCTAGGAGGGCGCTTCCACTCTATGGGCAGACCTCAGATTGATGTTTTGAGAGCTCTGGAGATGTCAAGTGACGCATCCATCCTTGCCACGTGACCGAAGAGTCGAAGCCGACTTCTCTGAATCAGCTGAGACAGCTGCGGCGATGAGCCAGCTCGAAGTCGAACTGTGGCGTTGGCTACATGATCCATGTATGATATTTGCTGGTACCATATAGGTGTCCCAGTTAAAAAGGTGCCACTTTTGTTTCTCTGAATACTGGTGGCAAATCTGGACTGACGTTCACAGTCGAAGTGCAGAACATGATGAAATAAATCCCACCACCTCGCCTCAAATTTGCTTCTGCAGTATTTTACAAAATTGAAATTTAAACTGTGGAGCTTCTCATAATAGCCAAAATAATTTTCACAGTTTCAGATGTTCATTTTGGTTTTTGGATATGACGGGTTACAAATATTCTCATTTAGTGACAGGCATAGATTTCTTAAAATAAGGACTAACGACGGCCATGCTCGGGTTTGCGAACTTGGTTCCATTGGTATTTTTAATTTTTTACTATAACTTTGTCAAATGTGGTCTGTTTGCTACAAAATTCTGTACACATAATGCCACAGACAACATGAACGAATGCTGCAAATTTGTTGATTGTATGATTTCTACTTTCTGGTGTGTGCATATATTGTCGCTAAACCATAAATCGAGAAAGCAGAAGTCATACAGTAACCTAATTTGCAACATTTGTTCACGTTGTCTGTGGCACTATGTGCACAACATTTTGTAGCAAACGCACCACATAAATTGTAAAGGTTAAACTTATCATTCCATTACTATGTGTTTGTGTGCATTTTGCCTGAAAAGGCCATCCTTGAAATGACTATATCGTTTCGGGTGGGACGTTAAACCCTACTCAGTACTCACTCACTTTTCCTGATTTCTTACTCTAGACAATAGGTTTTGCGTGAACTTTGCTTCTATCACGAAGTTGCATTAATGATGCAGCGGTTAATATTGTTTTCGAAGACATCAGTTTCCAGCAACGAAACAAAGAATATTTAATTGTTGTATTCAGATAAAGAATTTCTTTCTGAAAACTGCATGATGCTGTGACACATGGTTGCAAAATTATTGTACCATCTGTGCCATTTTTTTCCAGTACACTTTGTATATCTCACAGAGTTATCTGTAAAATAAAAGTGGCATCTTTTTATCAGAAACACAGTGTAGTACAATAAATGTATGTATACTGGCATTCTAGGTCAGTAAGTTAAAAATAAAGTACAGGTTGTGCAGATTTTTTAAAGCCATTAATGGACAGTGATTCAATCATTTTTGCGTGTGCTGCAATATTTTTCATCTGAATTCTAATAGTGTTGTCACTGTCATTGAACCACATTTTTCTTTGTTGCTGTTGTTGTCGTCACTTTGCTTCTGATTGTTATTTTATAACGACAGTCATTAGGTTCTAATAGTTGTAGATTTGCAGACATTGCAGATACTGCAGGAGCTGGGATTCGGGCAGGTTGATTGTTCAATCTGCTCCGGCAAGGTATACTTTCACACAGAATGATAGTAAATGGCAAAACTTGATCATGCTTATGGCCAGTAAAGTTCAACTTGTGCACAAATGAATAAATTCTGGTTAAACATCAAGCTGTTGTAAACATTTTTGAAGAGGACATAAACTGTTCTTGCTGCTTTTTATGCAGAAATTATGATCAGTCTGCTAGCAAGCACTTTCTACCACTTGACCATTTCTAGTATGTCAATATTATTGCAAAGCTAAATAATAATAATATTTCACAGCGGGGACTGGCTTTTAGCACTGCCCATCTCTAGCTGCTGTGGACGAAACTTTTTGATGATGCAGTCCATGTAGCAGTTGCTTTGCATCTTGGTTGCAGCTTCTGTGTCGACCATGCTTGTTGTTGCGGATCGCCGGTAGACACTCGCGGCCTTCATGGCTTGGTCTGTAAACAGGCACCAAGCAGGATAACCAGACATCATGCTGTCAATGACGTCATAGCACGGTCTCTGACCACAGCCGGTGTTCCAGTGACGAAAGAGCCATGCGGCTTGACAAGAACTGATGGCAGGCACCCGGACAGACTTATCCTGAGTCTTTGGCAAGCCGGTAAGCCACTGATTTGGGATGTCACTGTAGTCAGCACACTGGCAGACTCGTATGTCCACCTGTCATCTCAGTCTGTTGATGGAGCGGCCGAGGCTGCAGCGAGCAGGAAAACCGCCACGTACGCCGATCTGCCAGCCAATCACATCTTCCAGCCACTGGCGTTTGAAACCCATGGTACAACCAACTCATCAGCAGCAGACTTTTTGAATGCTGTAGGTGGTCGGTCAACTACTGTCCCGGGAGATCCACGAGACATGTCTTTTCTTTGGCAGGGCATTTCTGTTTTACTACAGCGATTTAATGCTGTTTTGATCAGCGAAACATTTGTGGAGCCCGACGATGCACCAGACCTCTAGTCATCCGGCATTTTGTTTTTAACCCCTGGGAACCTTTACTACCTGGGGTAAAAAAATAATAATAATAAAGTGGATTTTTTTTTACAGCTGGGGTGGGATTGCATGTAGTGATGTTATCGGCTGTGTTTTGTGTTGGTTTCTGATTAATGTGTAGAATTTCCTAAAGGATAACCCAAACTACGAGATGCAGTACCTTCACGGGAAGATGATGGCAGTGAATGCAGCAGCAAGAAGAGAAACAGAAGAGAAGCAAGGAATGGTGGCAGCTGTTAGTGATCTTCAGACAAAACCAGTTACAGTGAGCCAAGGAATGGCAGCAGTTGTTGGTAATCTTCAGATAAGGCCACTTACAGAGAGACAAGGAATGGTGATAAGTGTTAGTGATCTTCAGAAGAGACCAGTTATGGAGACTGAGGAAAACAATGAAGTGAAACGAGTAAAGATAAATCCGACGGATACAAAACAGCAGATGGAGAACATCGTTGATGAGGAGTGGAGAAGAATGGCACTTAGTATTGAGAAGCAGACGAGAGCAATCCGTTTGAAAACCGAAGACGCAATCGAAATGAAGGTTGGCGAGTTTGACAGTGATCTCAAGCGCACAATTATCAACAAACCATCTTCGGAGTCAAAGCCTACCATGTCCGGAAATGTTTCCGGTTCCAAAGTTATTATCGATTCTCACCAGAAGAAGATTACAGTGTCAGAGAACACGTCTCGTGCAAAGCAGGATCAGGCAACGGAGAAGCCACAAGGACTTAAACGTCGTCGGTGGGACGATGAAGAACACAGGGAGCGGAAATGTGATGATGATGATAAAAGATTACGCCAGAAGCAATCTCCATCATCCAGGTCTGCAAGAACACCACCTCGAAGTTACAGAAGCAAAGTCTCACCACCACGTCCACGGCAGACAGGTAGAAGCATCTGGTCGCTCAAGGATGACAAAGCTGGCAAATATCCAACTGCGATTAAGAATGCAGATCAAAAAGCATCCACACAGTCTAGGGGAGATGTGATAATAGTTGATGATGATCAACCGAAAGTGAGCTCCAGTGCGAAAGGCGCTGACAAGTCTGCTGTGTTGAAACCAACCAGTAGCAGTCAACAAACAACAACAACATCAACAGCAACAACTGCCGCATCAAGTGCGTCATCATTCAAGTTCAGCTGGAAGGCAAAAACTGCTAAGCCTCCACTGATTCAGTACGGACCAAGGCCAGGTTCCAAGGCTCCTGCGAAAGGTATGGTCATTTACTTACCTGTTGTAGATAGTGTCATTTTGAAAAGTATTTGGCATGTCTACGTTTTTTTTTCTTTGCTGTTAATATACACACAATTATATCTGATGTTAGAAATAGATCAGTAGACCAGTTGAAGGAATTTGCAATGCACAAAAATTGGCTGATCTGTTCTGAACCGTTCAGTACTTGCTAAGCAAGTTGTTGAACAACTAATTGTTGTCAAATTTCACTGCGGAGCAAAAACAGCTGGCAAAATGTTACACTTGGAGCAAGAGGAGAAGGGCATTTGGCCTATGAAAAGTACAAAAATGTTTCTGGCTCTACGTGCCACCACTGTGACCACATGCTGTCCCCAGTCTGGAACACTGTAATCTATAATTCTATATGTACTTTGATAACATTGATGTCGTACAGTAATTCTCAAAAAGTTAATTTTTGGAACTGGCCTGACCTTTTGTAACTCAGAAAAATTGGCTGGTTGAACAAAACCATGTGAATGTAAATTTGTTAGTTAAATAGTAAACAGGCACAGGTTTATTTAAATTTAAATAAAGTTCATGATTAAGTAAGTATACATAAGTAAGTTCTAATAACTAAGCAGAAGCAGTTGGGATTTTCATTTTCAGATTCAGATGATGGTTAACATGGCCCACCACTTGCGTAAAATTCATCTTACTTTTTGGGTAGTCTTACGCAGACTGAACAAGAAATCTGAGCTAATGCTCATATGAGAGCTTATAGCTCCTGTTCACAGATACAGTTAAACCTCGTTATCTCGTCTTTCGTTAAGCCGCCAAACAAGCCTCTCGCCACGAGTGGGTGTGGAACCAATGCATTTTACCTTTTCAAGCCACCATTCTTGATGCTCGACTTCGCCATGACCTGGGCAGTTACAGAGAGTGTCTGGCCAGTGCAATTTGACCTTGATATTTAGTCACAGACTGTCTATCTGTCTAGCAGTCATCTGTCCACTCACCTGCCAGGCAATAAATCTGTCAGTCTCACTCGAGATCTGTGTGCTGCTGCTGCCAACGTAGCCAGCTGAGCAGTGCCAAAGAAGATGAGAATGAGGATGAACCGGCGACTTGCTCCAGAGGCGCAATTGACACTTTCACATTACCCTCGATAGGCCGCCTTCCTCGCCACTCACCGTCATTTAGACCCATGTCGACAGTGGTGAGATAACGAGATTTAACTGTAATCTTGGTCTATCTCCACCCATTTCGCATGTCTCTGCCTAGCTGCAATCATTTTCACGCTAGATGAGCCAATAGCGGGAAAATAACGTCTTTTAAGGAGGTGCCCCTCTTTCACGCCCTCGTTTAAGGGGAATCCCTTCACCCAGCAACATGGAATTTGGTCAAAAAATACTAGAGACTGTAGGCTATCATATGGTGATAACCCGAAGTCTCTGTCTCACGTGGCCTCCAATCGGTACTGGTTTGTGACACCAGGACGGATGGACAGATAGACAGACAGAATTACCATAGCTAATACGTGCTATAGCTACGCTAGCTCTCACACTAAAAAAAACTTGATGTTGTTGGAGGTAACAGAAAATGACAATGGCTCAGCAGTCAGGCACCCTGAATTTGGGAGCTTGTAAGCAGTCACATAAGCTGCATATGTAAGATGTGGGTGAGTTGTAGTGAATTGTTTAATAGCATTGCTGAGTTGATAAGTATTTGTGGTGTGCATCCGTGTTCAGGTGCTGCCGAAATGAACATTAACATTGATGACTTTGAAGTTTTTGATGAAGACTGATTGAGCACATCTGACTTATCTGACATGTTGACATTAATTTGACTTCTCACAAAGACTACAGCTGTGGGCCCTGGACAACATGCTGTGTTGTAGTTGTTCACATTAAGGCACTTTGCAGTGCAGTTGAGGCTTACACATTATGCCACGTTCGCTTGGAACTGTGACAGCTGTCCAATTGCTAGAGATTGATTATCAATGCCATTAAAGCATTTGCTTGTCATGTTTGAGTACGTATAACTCAGACATGAATTTGCACAAAACTCTGTAGCGGGTAGTACAGTTTTTTTGTGTGGCCAGTGGCAAGAGACATATTTGTCAGTGTTCTTTTCTTAAGATTGTGTCCACAGGTAATGTTGCAAATGTTGTAAGCTAATATATATTACTATTCACGTAATACAGCAGCAGTGAGTTGTTTATTCAAAATTGCCACTCAAGAGTTGAGTGTTGTTTGGCGCAAGAATGCTTGAAAAGACGTAAGTCGTAAATCCTCTGTGTAGCTGTAAACATTCTTCCAACTTTTGCTGTGGAGTATTGATCAATGTTCACATTTTACATATGCCTTTGACACCGAGAGTCTACGAACACTTCGGTTTATCAGCACTTCATCAAATGCTGACAGGTGTACCGGTTTTCTTTGTTGATGTACGATGAAAAATTTGCCTAAAAAAGTGATACCGGTATTCACATCCCAGAAAAGCAGGTTTGCCATGGATATCAAATTTCCCATCCATATCCACAGATTTTCTGTGGATATCCATGGATATATCCGTATCCACAGGCGTTTATCCTGCATACATATAGCCCCCAAATTTTCACAAATGCAATGGATGCAATGTTGCTGCCTGCAACCGTCACTCACGTGCGCCGAATTACTGTGTCGTATTCTAGCATTTGTTATAGCGTTCGATGTAGCAGCGTCACCACAGCGTGTATGGGACTGCATTCACTCTAGGAAATCGATTTCTTTCCGCGATCGGAAGTTAGACGCTGGCTTTTGGATATAGGCGATACGGTCGGCTCACCTCAGCAGTAGCTGTGATTCTTGTTTTCCAAGATGCAGACTGCATTCATGTAGGTACGCCTACAGCTATATGGTGGAGTGGACGATTTTGAAGCACACTTGGTTATCCACTTAATTATAAGCAAAAAACTTTTGTAATTTTGTTTCTACTTGATAAATAAAATAAAAAAAACTCAAAAAGTGATAAACCTTTTGTTACCTAACCAACAGCATTAAAGCGGAAAAAATAGGTACCACCAATTTTGCCTAATGAGGTAGGCCTAAAACAGTTTTCTCTGACATTTCCCTGACTTTTTTCTGACCACTCTGGAATTCCCTGATTTTTCCAGATTTTTTTCAGAAGAGTGGTCACCCTGTTACTTTATATGGTACCAAAACGGCCTAAAAGCATGAAACAAATTCCATTTTTCCTCTCGTCACTTAACTCGTTTCACTACCAACTTTTTTAGCTATAATATTAGTGCTCCATAAACTCTCCCATCGGGTCCAAGCCTGGTGATCAAACCATTTTGTGCTAAAAATAATGTACTTTTTGGAATAATGATACATTTTGCTTGACACTTTTAAGGGGTGTTTATAGTTTGTTGCGACACACCCTAAGTGCATGGATGTAGATTAGCCTAAATACTGGTTTAATTGTTGACAGCTAACACATGGGCTACCACAAGGTTACAAAAGCATTAAAATAGAAAATGTCTAGTGTATAGGCTTCTTATGAAGTGTTAAATCTATCTAGCCTATAACGCGTAACTGGATTTAGAAAATCCACCAAACAAACTGCCAGCATCAGCAAAATGGGATCTGTAAACAAAAATATTCCTCAAAAACATTATGTTTCATACGCAAACCCAGATCATTAATGTTTAATGTGGTTTGAGAAAGGTCATAACTTTCATAAGATAGCTTTTAGGCCTATAGCAAGTAGGCCTGTAGCCTACATAACTTACATAAAGAACAATAATTGTGATTCTTGTGTATGTTTCCATTTTTATCCAGAATAGTATCCATGCCAATTTATTTCCTGTTTTTGATTGGCAGTGCAGTCACATTAGACAATCTACCCTTCTGTCATGAAGTTGTTCAGATAAGTTTTAATTTGGCATGACGTGGTGAACAGTGGCGTATTTAAGGGGGGGGCGGTGCGATGCCCCCCTTTGGCCGACCATGAAAATTTTTTTACAGGCGACTTTATATGAAAAGGTGGGTTTTTCGCCGTTTTCCAGCAAGAATTGCAAAATTCCACAATGTTTGATGGTCTTTTTTTCATACCGATACAGTATGCGATTATGCGATTACACTCTATATTTTGCTAAAACAACGCAAATATCTGTGATTTTCTGCGTTTCCAAATTTCAGAAAAATGGGCGAATTTGCGGCTTTCATTGAACGTTCAAAAGCAATAAGTATTTCAGCTTCAGGGGGGCGTCGCCCCCTGACCCCCTGACCAGGGGCTCTGCCCCTGGACCCCGCCGGGGGCTTCGCCCCCAGACCCCCGTTATAGGCTCGCGCTCGCCATGGCCCCCCCTTTTGCCAAATCCTAAATACACCACTGGTGATGAACAACTATTGCGCAGACTTATAAGGCCTGCAGAACTGGTGGCTTGTAATTGCGTCGTACTATACTAGTTTGACTGCAGCAAAAAAACTGGTTGCAGATAGGCTACAACACTATAACAGCTGGCAGAATCTAACATCTACTAGGCCCACTGTCATCCAGAGCCTGAAACTTTGATGCATTCAGTTCGTAAATTATTGTTTATTCTACTTTGTGGCATATAAATAGCTTTAGAGTTTGTAATTAGTAATAATTCAGCAATATTAATTTATTTACTGCAGTTTAGTTATCCATAGACTGCATTTTGCTTTCAATAATTCTAGCGGTAGATCGGCGATCTTGCTGTTAGCACTGGAAAATTGCTAGAGATAGATCGGGTAGATACATTATTGGGAAGATGGTAGAATTTATATGCCTGGAAGACGTAGAACGTCTACAAACCATGCCACGACACTCACGTATTTAAATCAGGCTTATTCAGTATTATATCAGAGTCCATCTCGAGCCAAAGCTGTTTTCGTAACACAGATTTAGAACTATAGTGGTTTTGAATAAATTTCATTTAAAGCTTGGTAATTGATAACATTTCAGTTCTAACCAATCTTAGCAATGCAGTGAAGAAGAAATGTGGCTGCATTCTTACATTAACTAGCGATCTACCGCTAGTAATTTTCTGCTCTCTAGTGCGAGATCACCGATCTACCGCTAGCACTGACCTTTTGCTTCATGTCTGTGAAACTCAAAAAGGGGGGGCAAGCCTCAAATGAGGGGACTTGGCATGAGCGTTGGAAGTGTTCGAAAGTTGGGGGAGCAAGCAGTGGCCGGGGCCATGGCGAGCGCGT
>Ga0056128_1004939_pt1 | contig 16727 bp, 11 predicted proteins | sample WorMetLIZISLAND2_FD_71113 | JGI IMG/M metagenome (GOLD analysis project Ga0056128, IMG submission 71113) | Marine gutless worms symbiont microbial communities from Max Planck institute for Marine Microbiology, Germany - Olavius geniculatus... ... | reverse complement strand
GGAGATCCTAGCTTGGACCGTTTTTGCCTGATCCACCCGTGTGACAGACAGACGGACGGACAGACGGACAGAATTGCGATGGCTAAGACGCGCTGAAAGCATAGCTGCTTTCGCGCGTAATAATACTGGTAAAATTATAACACGATGAATTTATCTAGTGCCAAGGCACAAAACGTTTCTAATGCACTGTAGTACCTGAGTTAGTAAGAAGTAGATCAGGATTTTTAATAGCCTAGTGTCATATATGTTGGATAGCCAGGCTTTCTGACTAGGCCGGCCACCAAAAAGGAGTGAGCGCCATCTGCTGTTGCATGTTATAGCAAATTAAATGACAGTGCTGTTGCTATTGCTAGCTCTGCCTGCGTGTCGCTCCGTTTATTTGTTTGTTTAGTATCTGAAGACAGTGATTTTTGTTAATTAATTGGATTTTTTGCTAGAATACACTTTTTGTTACACATAATGTGTACCACTTAGAATGGGATGCATCAGTTATGGGTATAAGGATAAGTAACCTTTTCGTGAACTTTGGGTGGGGTAGATTTGCATATGACACCTGGGCAGTTGACTAGATCACTATTTGGTTGAACTCCCCTCCCCTCCCTTGTGTGCTCAGCAATAAAAATCTGTTAAAGGAAATTAAATAAGCTTTGTGACAGGGGCGTCTGCTTCTGCTGGTTGTCTATGCTCAAAGCATACTAAATTTCTGAAGGGGGCAATTTTTAGACTCCAGTGTTTTGTGAGGCTAAAAATACACAAAGTTTATTTTCGGCTAGGGCTCGATCTACCCATGGGCACTGCTGAAGGAGCTTGCCATGCTCCCCCGGGCATACAAATCGACTGGGAGGGAGATGACCCCGTTTCCTACTTCGTTTGATGCCTGCAGTGCCTCAGCTTTTATCCGTGGAAAATTTTCTGCGAGCAGCCTCGAGTCCGAATGTTGTCAATCTGTCATTTAGAGGGTAATGTAGCACTTGACGTGGGAGGGGTTTGACATTGAGAGTGTTAGACATTGGAAGAGCAGAGCTTGGCACTATATCTAAGGAGATAGATGCCTGTTTTGTGTAATACCATGCAGTTGCCGCTACTGTGGGCATTTCAAGATGAAGAGATAAAAAGCTTCTTAAAGATTCTGTCGATCTTGAGGTCTGTCTGGGTTGGCATTCAGTGGCCTCAGTGCTCTTTGGCTGCTCGTGCGGTCACCCACCCCGCAAGTAATGTAGGGTAAAGTAATGATATTTTGTCACGATGCTGACGACGTAGGTGCAATGATGATGGTGGCTGATCGGCTGGAAGGACCGTTCAACATTGACAGCGTGCTGGATCCTATGGATGTCAAGATCAGCGAGGCAATTATGAACTTCCAGGAAAATGCAGAGGCTGTCACTGCAAAGGTACACAGATGCACAGATGTTTATTTATTTACTTTTATTAGCCCCTCGTACTCAATTCCTGAGGGGCCCATAGACTACTACAGATGAAAGTTGTAGTTGTCCCCACTACCGTGGGTATACCACAAATTCTGTCCCCATCCATATGGTATTACCATGCCTTTTATCCCCATTCCCGCAGGAATACCACTATCATTGTCCCCATTACCGCGGTAATTACCGCAATATTACCGCCGTTCCCGTTCTCGTGTCACTCTTTAGTTTACAATTTTGGTACATTTAGTTTTTTTTTGCATGTTTTTTAAAGCGTTTTTGGGATATTAGTCATTTGCTGCAGAAACTGGCGATTAATCTCATGAACGTGATCAATCATTTAAGAAATTTTAATCATTAATACAATTTTTATGGGTAAATTGTGTTAGTCTTTTGTGCTATACAAATTTATTTTAGATTAGATTAGATTAATCATCACATAAAATAGCTATAGCTACATCATGACAAGCATTTAAAATCAGTGCATTGTTTTGAGGAGAATGGGAGAGTTATAGGCAATCCGAATTGGTACCACATGTAGCCGTTAGGCAATTCTATTTGCATCGTCAGTCAGTTCACGATTAAGATATACTGTTTAACCATAATGTTATATGTGTTACCAGACAAACAACAGACGGCACATAATGCAATAAGTGTGATCGTTAGTACGGTCAGCTAAAATATAACCCACTGTGTTTTACACTTTTTATATAAAACACCCCTTTTTGTAAACCAGTTAATGTTTGTATGATTGCAGGTGTTTCAAGTATGTGGTCAGCCCAGCCTGGGGATGCGCAGCAGGCGGTCACCCAGGGTGTCAGCAGGCCGGCGTGGCATGACCGTAGGTCGACGACATCGGGGTCAAGGTGAAGGTCGTCGCCGCGGTGATGGAGGTCGCAGGCGTCGACGAACTACACCAGCATTCTTTGATGAGGATGATGATGACGTTGTTGTCGACAGTCATGGAGTAATGTCACTACAGTTCTTGTATCTGTGTCGTTGCCTTAGGTCGACGTGGCTTGTTAATGTAACAGTAGCATGTTAGACTGATGACACCAAGGTTGCTGGTTTGACTCTCGCTTCGTGCACTACCTGGTAACAACCCTGGGCAGGTTGGTTCACACACATTGTCTCTGTTACCAAGCAGTATAACTTGGTACCGGTAAAAGGGCGGTGATGCTCTGCAGCTGGGAAGGTAACCGTAGGTCTGGCTAGGGAAGCCAACCCCATCCACAGACTTTCACCCCCGGGGATTCTGGGTAAAAAATGTTACCCCCATGGCGCCAGGGACCTCCGAAGGTAGAACAACACCAGATATGCAGTAATTGGGATGGGGGAGAATATGCCATCCTTACCTTGCCTTCCTCCTTGTAATGGGGGCTACACATTTTATGTTGCTTAAACTCAGAAACTGCACCTAGTGTGAACGATTTTCTGTTGGTGTGAATAGACAAAATGCTGAAAATGAAGCTAAATTAGTAGAAACAAAAATGTGTGAGAAAATATTTTAGCGAACAGAAACACATGACACTTAAGCGAGATGGGTGGGGGTTGGCATGTCTACAAAATTTGCGACCAATTTAAGCAAGCGTTATAGGTATAACCTGATGCAAAAATTCCGGGGCTGGCTGTCTGGGTCCCCTGGGCCTCAGGGGTCAGGGCCCTGGAGATGGCTTCTATATGTCTGGCGTCACACTGGCCATGTGTCGCAGTCTCAGTCTCAGTGGTCTATCCACCTACAGGATTGGATTGGATCGGCGCTTATCCAACGATGCTCATGACATCTGGATGTGCGCGCTTGCTTGATTGGTCACGACGTCGGTTGATGCCGGTGATGTCGTACCACAACCCCCACCTACCATGTGCTGTGCTCAGTTGTCATGCTGACGGCCACCATGAGGGGGTCATGGTAAAGTCGTCTGGCCATAAGGGCTCAGTGGCCATAGAAAGGGAGATGAGCACCCCGCCTATGCCTCGTGTGGGGTATAGCACCCATTATGTTTACCAAATTTGCTGTAGCCGCTGCATCGCATATGGCATCTGTTGTTTGTGCCACATCCTCTCATTACTCAAGAACAAAAATGACTTGAACAACCAAAATTTCTAAACATTTCCAGTAACTGATGTGCCAGCTTTTAGCTAAAAAGTAAAAAGGTAAATGTCATCAGGTGTGAAAAGCTTATAAAATATCTTGTGTATACTTGATAGGTAGATGGCCATGTGTGTCAGCTCAAGGAGTGGCAGCGTTCTTACTTACATTCATGCAACTGTAAGTGGTAAAGTGATAAAAATATCACTTTACCACTTACAGTTGCATGTATGGTCTGTATAGTTATCCAGGCCATACCTTGGCTGCCATTTTGAATTGATTCAACTGAACAACGGTGGCCATGACTGTATCAAAAATGCTTTAAATCAGGTGTTAATATTTTTGAAAAATTGGTGTGATATATTTATTCCTGTCAAAGGCAATAACGTTTTAATTAAACCACATCTATCTAAGATTACAATCGAAACCACAGCTTTACGGTTTATATAACCATGTTTCATTAAGCATATGCTTAGGGCCAATTCGATAATTTAACCGATTTTGGTTTTGCTAAATGAGTTTTGCTTGGTTTGCATTCTCCCTTATAAAGTGGAAGGTTTTGATCAGCGATTATATATTATGGTATTTTATAAATTGTGAACAAAAACTTATGAATTATACTTGACAACTGCATGTAAGACACACTATTTCTACATACTGTTTCAATAACAATTGCACTACAACATCATTTTTACGCGTGACAGCAGAATGCTTTGCGCGTCTTAGCCATTGGTGAGGTGTCCGTCGGTCCGTCCGTCCATCACACTGCGGTATTGTGTCAAAAAAGTGCAAGCTAAAATCACGAACTTTTCGCTGTGGGCTGCCCAAGGACTCTAGTTTTTGTGACAAAATTTCATGCCCCTGGGTGCGGGGTTCCCCTCAAACGAGGGCGTCAAAGAGGGGTACCCCTTCTAAAAAGACATTATTTTGCAGCTATTAGCCATTTGCGCGTGATCATTGACATCATTGTGACATCAGCTAAACGTATAGTGTGAAAACGGTTGCAGATAGGTACAGACATGCTGCTTATCATAACAAGCACTGGTCATGGGCTTTTTAGCTTTATCAACATTGATGACCTTGAGCGACTTTAAACCCCCAAAAGAGGGGGTTTTAGTGAATTTTTTTGCAATTTTAGGATGCAGCACACATTTCAACACTGAATTGTGACTAAATGGCTGGAGATAGACCAAGACAACCTGTGTATTAAATTTTCAGCATTTAGGGTAGATTTTACTGCTGCAAGTTCCAACCCCTTAGGTTTAAGGAGGGCAGCACACGCGAGTGTCAAATAAGGGTACCCATCTAAAAAGTGGTTATTTTACTGATATTGGCTCGTTAGCGTGAAAACAGTTGCAGATAGACACAGACATACTGTTATCATAACAAGTACTAATGACGAGCTTTTAATGGTGTCAACATCGATGACCTTGAATGTCCTTGAACCCTTTAAATGTGGGGTTTTTAGTGTTTTAAAACTTTTTTTGCAATTTTCAACTGTGACGCACATTTCAAAAGTGAATTGCACTGACATGGCTAGAGACAACCTACAAACAGGATATGCTAACGCTGTCGCACATCTCATGGCCTTTGCTCAAATTACTTGTGTATAATAATTGTATAATAATTACAGCATTTATTCTCACTTTTCTTCTTCATACAGTTGGTCAGCCTCGTTACTTGTGCTCAAAACCTAACAGCTTGCTCAGAAAATGGTTTTGCTGTGTCGCTGAAATGATGTTCGGTTCTGCAATGAAAAACTGAACAGTTTTCCAAAATCAAAACAAGACCAGTTTCAAGTTGTTAAGTGGGCTCTGTTCTATGATACCATCTAGTTTACTACACTGTGTTAAGAAAAAAACACCCACTTGCGTTTTCTTTTATGTCTTTGTGGAAAATGTTTCGATTTAAACAAAATTTCAGGGAATGTGTAGGAGGCATCATGTCTTCCATTGGTGAAAAAATTGAATATTTCTTGCTACTTGTGACATCATTCTGATGTCATATTTTCATTTTTAAAAATTATAGGAGGGGTTTTACCATTGAAAACAGACAATAGGACATTTGTGTTGAAAGAACCAAAAAATATGCTAAACTGTTACACAGTTTTCCATTGTGAACTGTTTCCGTGGTTATCTTCTTGACTGAGTGCGAGATCCTCTACTTTGTTAATGTTGGCAGTCGTCACTGCGTGGATGACCACTTGCTTGCTATCAGTTGAGTGGTTCAATACTGTCAGTTTTGTCACTTTTTTAATTTAAAAGTTTTATTCTATCACTATTCATTGTCTGTAAAAAGCCCAGAAATATCTTGTACAAACTTGTGGCTCAATAACCCCTGCTGACTTGCAAAAAATTTATTAAATATCGGTTTTCAGCGGTAGAACGCATCATTTACAAACACAAATATATGACGTCAACATGACCTCACATGTAGCAAAGAATATTTAGCTTTCCATCGGTGGAATACTTGATTCCTGCTAAACATTCCCAAAAAATTTGTGTAAATCTAAACATTTTCTGCAGAGATATGAAAGAAAAATGCGAGTGGGTGGTTTTTTCTGAACACAGTGTATGTACAGTAGACCTTGGTTGAACTATAATGCATATCTTGTAATAATTTTACCCAGGGACATGGATATGAGAGGACGATTCATCCCGATATCGTAGAGAGAAGAACTGTCCCTCCTCAGACCTCTACACCAATGCTCTCTTCATCCACTGTCTCATCACTGGCATCGACATTTGATCCGCTGGCTGATGCCAGCTTGTGGATGAATGCCAATGCGACCGCTGTCAGCAGCACGAGCGAGAGTCCGCTGATTCGAGAATACATCACTACTCCTCTAACGACGTCACCCACGCCATCATCTGGTACGTTTCAGCTTATTCAAAGCTAATGTACTTTTGCCTTGTGCTTTGTACTTTGTTACTTTGTTTAATTTTTAGTTTGTCGGCATTGTCTTTTGTGTTTGGTTTTCTCGTGTATTTTCTCTGCGGTTTTGACGTTAAATGGAATGCATTTTTGATGCTTGGCCCTTAAGTAAAAGCAGTATCAGTGGTGTGGATTCAGTTCTTTGTGAAACCATTCTGGACATTCGACATAACTGCAGTATTGTTTGTGCTTGTCATATGAGGAATATAAGGAAAAAGATGTAAAATTTATTAGCAGCTAAGCAGTCTGTCAGAAGGTTTAACTGCTATTTTCGTAAAATGGTTATAACCTTGAAGTACGTGGCAGCTTTGCTGCTCAGCTTTATACTTTACCAGCTGCTATAGCACCACCTATACCAGTATTGCCAGCAATAGTCCATTCATCTACATTAGTAATAGCAGGCATTTTTCTCTAATATCAGTTTAATCAAATAATTTATAATTTTAAATATATACAACTGCTTGATAGATCGATTAGTCAGTCGATTGATTGCGTTATGATGAAACTTGTCGCCGATGATGTGTGCAAACTAATATTTGTCGTGTTTAGTAGTTAAGGATAGTTAGAAGTTCTAATTTCCCCGCTTGCAGCCATGCTTGTGGTGAATAAAGATGTACTGGTATATTATATTATAGCTAGCAATCTGCCTTCTTCGACAACCGCCACAAACTCGAGACCCCGGCGTACCAGAAGACCACCACGCCATGGCAGGAACAGAGGAGGGTCAAGACGTCGTAAGAATCGGCAGAGAACATCGACACCCCTGGCAATAAGGACGACAACAGAGAGGGTAAATGTACAGCTCTGTATTGTAATAGTAATAAGAAGACTAGTGTAAGAACGTAAGTCATTCTTGATCCATGAGGCCCGTAGGCTCGTTGCACTCTATCTTTTTGTTATACCTCAATGCAAAGTACCTGCACGTGCACGTGATTGGTCCAAATCACGTCACGTTATGTTCACTAATACACTACAGTCACCTCCTCAGCAACAATGCACTGACAGTGCCCTCCATGGAGGCATTATTGACAATAGTGCCCTTCCAGAGGGCACTATTTGATGAGTCATCATCACGCCGACGCCAGTCACGCCTCATTAACATTCGAGACGTCTACGACCACGCCGACGCCGAATTTATGTATTGTGGCTAAATGGTACATCATATGTTATCAGCTGACAACCGTGTTCAATTTATTCAAAGAGAGTGTAAAATACCACAAATTTTGCATAGAGGCATTAAGTTATAACAAATCAGAGATTGGCTTCTCGATCATTATTGTAACATGTTGCTCACGATCTTCGATCTCGGGCAACATATAACGAACTTTGGCTTGAAAATTTTTAATAATGACTGCGACGCCAGTCACTATTTGCATATTAGTTCTTGGCTAGACACCGTGATGCCGCAAGCTAGTGCACTGTACCTGTGCCATGCCGGTTTATGTCCTAGGTTTTACCATTACTTATTGCATTTGCCCACAGAGAGATGGCCAGGCTGAGTTGACCAGGGTATAAGATATGTTATATGAAATATACCACAAAGCAATGCCATAACAGGAACAGAGGCTCCTCAAAATGCTAAATGAACTAGGACTTGACAAAACGGTGATGACAACAACAGCAGCTGAGAGCGTAAATTTTCTAAGGGTCAATTTTTGTTCTTAACCAATCAGTTAAGCTACCCGGTAATCAGTAACTGACTAGTAGGCTTAATGCACGTATCTGGAATCAGCTACCACCCATCAAATGCATTGTTTTTCCAGTACATTGGAAGAGTTGCCAACCGGCATTTCAAAATGCCAAATAAGTAAAATTTAGCATTTTAAAAGAAGCTGGCTCTTTAAATTTTAGTTTGACAGTTTGACATTTTTTGGCATTATTTTTCAAATTTGGCAGATATAAATGTGTTCTGATTGACTGAGTGTTTAGTTTATTTTCATTTGCTAGGCACCGATGAACTTTCCCGATGACCCTGACTGGCAGCCAGCGTGGGGCATGGAACGAGAACGCCATCATCATCAGAGAGAGGACGGCTCATTGTCGCGGCTCGAGCGAATGATCGCAGAGATACGCAGCAAGCTGACAATGAACTCCGACCTATTGACACGGATGCCAGCGTCGCTGTGTGACACGGTTCTCAGCTTGGACCGCACTCCACGACGATGCTGGAACGGCACTAGCTACTTCAGGTTGGAACGCATGAAACAATGGCAGAGCCAGCATCTGGATGTAGTTGGGGCATTTTAGAGTTGGGGTGTGTGGAGGGGAGGGAGGGAGGTGGTGGGATCTGCCCATCCCCAGAAATTTTTTGGAATTTTTTTGTTCGAAGATGAAGTGTTCTGGTGCATTTCTGGCACCATTTTGAGCATCTGAGTAGGTTTCTATGGGGGGCAGTGCCCCAGTGCCCTCTATGGCCATGCCAGTGACTTGAAATAAATTATTCCAGAGCTGAGTGGAAATTTTCAATTAATCACATGATTAATCATTAATAATTTATGGTGATTAATAGAATTTTGCTCCTTAGAATTTTGATTAAAGTTACATCAATAAAAACATTACGGAGTAGATACAGTGATATCATGACCAGCAACTGATATCATCTCCATCGTCAGAAAACACATTCTGTTGGTCTCAGAAAAGATACATTTTTGGAGGCCTGACAAGTCCTCGAAAACAGACATTGGCAAATCTGTGTGAAGTCTGTTAGGATTTTTTTGAGACCGATTGACTACTTTCAGCGATGTCCTAATATATTGTGTTGTTTTGGCTATATGTTTGCATTTCATTTTTAGTGCCTATATTTAAGTTGGGCTGCTTCAAAAGTTGTTACACAAATTTAATTATTAGCTACGTGTGTTCTCTCTTTCTGTTCCTAACATCGGCGAGCTAGTGCAATGGGCACTCTCTCAAATTGGGTGGAATACAAGTGGTATAAGGTGACAGATAGACAACACACTTGATGATGAATGTTATTTTGATAACGTGACTGTACACCACGCATTGTACTCAGGGCTCAAAGTGGGACGGTGTGGACCAGTATGGTATACCAGCATTTTCTTGGCTGCCTTGAAATCACGGCACTCTTTTTTACGCACGAGTGCGTCTTAGCCATTGCAGTTCTGTCCGTCTGTCTGTCTCTGTCACATGGGTGGATCAGTCAATAACGGTGCAAGCTAGGATCACCAAGTCTTCACCATCAGCTGCCTGGAGGACTCTAGTTTCAGGAACTGTAAAGCTTTTCCATAAATTCGAAGGGGGTCACCCTGAACAAGGGCGCTAAGTGAGAGGGGGTAGGAAAAATTTGCAATTTTTAGCCATTAAGTCGCTGTATCTCAATAATGGTGTGAGATAGGGCTTAGGTTACTATTAATCACTAATAGGAAGTCGTACACTGACTCTCGATTGTCGCCGAATTCATTGACTTTGTATGACCTTGAATGTTAAAATCGGGGGTTTTATGGATTTTTTGGCGATTTTGGGCTGCGAGACACATTTCAAGAGCGAATTGCACCGAAATCAATTGAGACAGACATGGAGAAGCTGCATATGAAATTTTCAGCATTGAATGTAGATTTTGACAGTCCAAGTCTCGATTTTTTACGTTCAAGGAAACCTGTGCATGAGGGCATCAAAGAGCGGTACCCCTGTAATAAGTCATTATTTTACCGTTGTTGGCCAGTCTTTTGCGAAAACTGTTGCAGATGGGCGCAGAGAGGGGAAGGGGATGGAAAGAGGAAGGGAGAGAATGAGGGAAGGAAGGGAGAGGTGGTGAATGGATACGGCTACCATACCAGTACTTACTTTTTCCACTTTGAGCCATGATTCGATGAGTCGATGATCAGGACAAGGACACGGCACGGTGACAGATCATTTGCTGTTGCCGGCCCACGAGTCTGGAACAGTTTGCCAGCTGCACTGCGAGCCGTAGAGGACTACGAACAGTTCAAAGCGCAACTAAAGACACATTTGTTTGACTGATTGAAGCTGCGGCGCCTAGTGACTTCTGCTATTAGGCGCCGTGTATAAATCCGCTTTATTATTATTATTATTATTATTATTGTACTTTTGATGCATGTCATCTGTCTGCATCAGATATGACCAGTCATCACGCCATCAGCTGCCAGCAGTTGATGATCAGTCTAGCAGCAGCAGCAGTGGGCGAGTGACAGACTGGCAGAATACCGGCGGCAGCAGCACGGCAGCACTGAGTAGACTGGTTGCTCATCTCAATGACATGAAAGACAAACTTCAGAATGCCTACCGTGGACTGGACGTGGCGTGGCGGTCGACCGCCGCCGGTCAGTATACCGAGTCAGTATTACCCGCCACTTGTATCACGATGTCGTTTACTATGTAACTATCGTAACCCGACAGTTACTGTACATATTGAGTGTTGGAGATGTTTTGTACTGGAAAGTTTTTGAAAAGTGCTTGAATTTTTTCCCCAAACTGGCCACCATGTTAAGGCTTGTAGAGGCATCATATGTGAACTAAACCGAACTGAAACGCCACATCATTTGCGATGCGTGGACAGTACAAACCAGACGAACTGGCTGATCAGTTCAGTGTTAATATGATGATTGCATCAATTTGCATGTGCCATTGTTCGATCAGTCTAACTGCATTTCTGGTATGTGGTTGATCTTGGTTCCTTGTAACTCGGCTATGATTCCATGCTAGATCTGACGCTGATACCGCATACATTTCTGTTCACATTTTAGCTGAAACTAAGTTTATCATTTACTACTTATTACTGTCCCCACTCTCCTGCGTATGGATTTTGTGATGGAAACCGCTGGCCATTTGTCACTGGTTATTTTTTAGTTGGTTGTTTGATTGACTGACCGATTGAATTAACACTAATTATGTGGCCTGTATAGGTGATGCACACCTCTATGAGGACGATGAAGGTGATGATGATGATGATGCTGGTGACCTCAGTGGTGATGACGGCAGTGGTCGAGATATCATCGACAATCCTCTGTCCCCTCAACACATGGACTCCATTTACATCAGCACTAATCGCCGTCGCATACTACCTCCACCACCAGTTCCCCGAAATCCTCCACTGAACGTTGACCCAAACCGCCACTTCGTCGACCCGTCCCTGCGCCGTCAACGTCCCATGGTTTACACAGCTCCCACTGTCATCGGTCCCGTGATTAACAGAACTACTACTACAACTCCGGTTTACTACAACACTCGTCGTAGCAACTACTACTACAGTGGTGGTGGTAGTACTTACTTGGCGTCGATTTCTAGTGTAGTTGTTGTTTCGTCGATGTTAGTTTCTAGTTTCATCATTTTGTGTCAAACTGTGTATATTGGTCATTCATAGCATCTCTTATTATTATACTTATTATTGTTATTATTATTATTATTATTACTACTACAGTGTACTACTTCGGCTGAAGAACTGGGTTATGTGACATCATTTGTCTGTCTGTCTGTCTATTTGTTGGCTGCATAACTCGTAAAGTTTTGAGCAAATTTTGCAGGAAATTTGTAGAGCAGTTGAGCAGAGAACAAGGAGGTACAGGTTGGATTTTGGTGGCAATTCATCGTCTTTTGTGAATACTTAGAATACCAACAACTTTTTACCTGTACAGGATGGGGCACAAAATTGTTAGATGAAATGTGTATAGATAGCTCATTATGAGAAACCCATCGCAGAGCGACGGAACGTCACCTGCCATATGGGATCACACAGTGTTACTCGCCGTCTGACGCAGGTGAACTTGCCCACCTTAACCCCAGCCATATATTTGTAACTTTCTGCCCGTCCGCCATATTTGAGCCCACAAAGCCGCTTCAGTGCATTGTACAGTATGTGTGTTGATGTCTTGTGAATATGGCATGCTTGTTGTGCATGTGAACTCTACTTGAAATTTCTCAGTGCTGTTTTACACAAGTGCAGGATATCTACTCTGTCTGCTTTTAGACTTAGTTTACATTTGTGACACGTGTTTCACAGTTGATAAATATTATGTGGACAATGAACAGTTGGTATTTAACTGATGACTTTTTCGTTGATACTTAGTCATGTTCGTGATGAATTGCGAACTAACTGATTAGTCAGTTGTGTTTTGTTATGGACATTTTTCGTAACTGTATGCAGTTTAATCTGTGCTTTTTATCTGGCATTATTGTGCTAACGTGCGAACGCTCAGTTATTGTGCGATGTGTTTTTTTATTCTAATTCTTATTCTTATTTTCATTAATTGTAATTTCACTGGATAATGATGGCGATTTTGGCAGCTGCATTACTCGCCAAATTACAAACGGATTTTGATGAATTTTCTGGAGTGCTTGCCTAACTCGGAATGATTCGATTTCGTGGCAGTCTGGTTTATTTTCAGATTCCATATTATCCTAAATTTTTACAATTTGGAGATAAAACATAAATTGAATCTTTGCTGCATAATACAGTGTTGTCGTGGCACGGGAGAGGGGAGGTGCGGCGGCCGGACAGAATTGCAATTATGCATGTCTGACAATTTTCTATAAAAAATGCAAAACCTCCGGCCGGAAATCCGCTTTGGGTGGGAGTATTGCAACTTAGTTGATATTTTAGCAGCCGTTTCTCCTCTGCTGGAAAACTGCAATTTTCTGCCTCTCTCCCCAAACTTTTTAACGTGCAGCGCCTTTTGTTGTATTCGCCAGGTGGCAGCAGCGTTTTCCATGATGAGTAGGTATTGCAATCCCAGGATCTTGAATCCCAGGATCCCAGTCATTTTCACCAATCCTGAATCCCGGGATTGTCTGTGTCCCAATCCGGGGATTTTGTGATTACAAAAATACGGTACATTAAAATGGTACTTTTTCCAGTGTTATATGATACAAATAACAATTTCAGCTATCTAATGAAAAAATGTTTCATGCACGCTAGCGTCCTACTCTTTGCTGTGCAGTGTAATTTGTATTTTGACAGTCACAATCACTCCCAGATACCTTCTTTAGGGGTCTACTACATCCTATATAGTATGCTTGTTTTAAATCTATTGGAGGTACTGAAGTAACGATCATTTTGTAAGCATAATCCTGAAAACAGGTTCCCGGGATTACAAATCTCTTCATCCTGGGTCTTGGGATTCAGAATTCAATCTTGGGATTGCAATCACTAATGATAAGGAATTGATGATGAATGATGATAGTCACGTTAGTCAATGATTTTACGATAATTGTGTGTTCTGTTTTGACTGACTTTTTCAGTATTCAGTAAAATATTGTGCAAAAATCAAAATGCTTCATGTTATCAGAAGTCTGAATCTAGTTTTGCCAATAATTTTATATACTGTTACCAGTAGATTTTTGCTGACTGACTTGCAACGTTTTTAACGTTTTTTTTACTGTACTTGGTTATTTATATGCGGATTTTTTCGCTGTTTGTGTTTTTGCATCATGACACGATGTTTCATAAAAAAGACACCCTTATTCTTTCTCTTTTTTATCTCAGTCGTATTGTAATCAATTTACATGAAATTTTTATCAGCTGTAGCTGAAGAAATATTAATTCCAAATATTTAAATGTGGCTCAGTGGCTGTTAGATAAATATTGTTTGCTAGTCGTGATGTAATGTTTTCATCATAATGTGTCGTGAGTACAAACTGGCTTGCCTCAAATGGTGCTGACAGTTGCTACCCTGCTTCAATGGTGATTTTAATCTGGTTCGCTGATGAAAATGTTCATCATATCAGCACTAAGCAACATAACTAAGAACCATATTTTGTCAAAATATTTTGAATGTGTATTTCTTCAGCTACATGTGGTAAAAATTTTGTGCAAGTTGATCTTTTTTGTAGGTTTGCAGTGATTTATAATGAGGTGCACCAATAAAATGACCACTTACTGTGTTTTGTCATTGTTTTGCATATCTATTAAGCATTTTGAGACTTAAAATCTTTATGTAGGGGCCTAGACTGTATCTTAAATGGTCATGGAAACAATGACAAAACTTTTTGGTCATAGTTATTGGCACTCCCTGTATGTCGGAAATGGTATTAGAATATGTAATAGTATTAAACGTTGTATCAGTAGCCGGTGTTGAAACAGTGTATTATAACGTTATTATGAAGTTGTAAGAAATGTGCTCGAGTACTGTAATTCAGTGAGTGTCCTTGGTGGTTTTGTTTTTGATCTTCTGAGTTGGCACTTCCACCACTCTTGCGGCAAAGGATTTTTAGCACCAAATTTGGCTTTTCTATTTTCAACGCATGATTATTAGATATACCACCACAGCTTGACTGCGTCACTACATTACCTTGTGAAATATAACCTGTTCTTGCAGGCTACTTTGAACGGAGAAGTGCACAAAAAGTTGACATCTGCACATAAAAGTCTGTAGTTCCCTAGGCCTATGTGTCGCATTGGCTAGGCCTAAACTTATGGGATCCCCAGCTCCTGTGCACGTGCCTTTGCTAATTTTTTTTTCAGCAGGCCTATCGACACAAAATTAGGCCTACTTATTCCTTCAATATCAGCAGATCGACAGCTCGGGGTAGATTCGCAGATACTATTAACTGAATGGAGTAGCCAAAAACTGGGATTGATCCAGAGCATACCAGGTATTTTAATAAAAATTTTCTGGACTCAACAACGGTGATTAAGGGTATTAATGATTAAGGTCGGTGTCCTATTATAGGACCGCCCCCTCCTGAAATGTCTCCCCCGGAGGATCTGTACCGGTACAAAGTCCCCCCCGGAGAATTTTAGCCCTTTACAGATCCTATTATACATTCGCCCCCGTCATTATTGATTCACCCTTCCCCTCATTACAGACTCTCTGCCCCCATTACAAAGTCTCGTATTCCAGCGTAATTTTGCTGCACTATCAACAATAATTAATTAGGAAACACTGGTACATTTTCTGAACATTGTTTACTTCTCAAACTGAAGCTTTTTTGATCTCGGGGTCATAAGCTTTTTTATAGGCTATCTCGCAAATGCTTGAAGGCTGTAGGCCTATAGTTAGTTTGATTTAAGTGCTAGATTAAACTGACAGTCAGCGTGCCAGTTTTCAAGAGTCACCGGTACTTATCATCATCATTCATTTGATGACGTAGCCTACGTGCTCCATGCTTTACACGTTCGTCCCGCCGCCGCGGGCCTGCGCCCACCAGTAGCGTGCACGTGTTTGTCAGTCACGTGACCTGACTGGCGCCAATAAGAGCGCGCCACGGGATCACGTGACGGGTCGGTGCGCGTGCCGGGCCGAACCCAGTGGAGTAGCTGCTGGAGTAGACTGGCAGAGGGCGTGCAGACGTTGGCGAGGTGACTGCGTACGTGTGTGAATCTCAGTCTGCCGTGGGTCTAAGCGAAGAAACAACGAAACAGATCATCGTCGCCAGCCGTCATGTCTGCAGACAGAGGTTAGTCGATGGTCTTTACTGGTTGGCGAAATAATTCACATGACTCGGTATATCATTCTGTCGCTGTCGGCGCGTGTGAATTTCGTGCAGTATTTCGCCTGTTTGCGGCAGACGGACACGCCCCCTTATAGTGACCTAGACAGAAACACGTGTTTGTTTGCAGCCTTGCACCGTGTTGGAAGGTAAAGATTTGCCGTAATACCCCTTTGCTTTGTATAGAGCCTCTTCTGTTTTGTAGTATTTTCAGCCGCCGGGCTTCAACTGCCAGTGTGAACAGTTAGCTCCGCTAAGAAGCCGCGCACTGATAGTTTGCACCGGTATGCAAATGCCAGTAGCTTGTCATGCATGTATGATATTGACGCGGTTTTTATGCGGCCGTCGTAGTGGGGGGCATATTAGGGCTCTTGCCTGTCTGTCCGTTCGCCCGTCTGTTACGAGTTGGGCTGAGCTTGTGCAGTGCATTCACTGCAGTGTAGTTTATAGCTATACTCGGACAGCCGCATATTGTCAGCTCGTGCAGGGGCGGACATCTTCGCCCGTTGCACTGGCGTAGTTATGGGGTGGGAGGAAACATTCACCCTCACAACTTAAGTTGTAACTTGTAAATGCAAATATGTACAGTAAAACTACGTGCATTTTCGGATTTTTCATGTCCGAAAAACACATTTGATTCCAACGCTCACAGACCCCGTAGCTGGTGGTGAAGGGGTTCGCTGTTTCCCTCTCAATAACCTCACCACCCACCTTCGCATCTCGGTCCGCTCTTCTCGAGTCCCGACTACAATTTCAGGCAACGCCTAGCCTATATGGCTCAGCGGCAGATCAAGAATTTTTGAATGGGAGGGCGGAATAATAGATTTGTATGCCCCGGGAAGGGGCTGTGAGAAAGGAGAAAGCGAGGGGAGGAGTAGGGG
>Ga0056128_1004936_pt1 | contig 16732 bp, 10 predicted proteins | sample WorMetLIZISLAND2_FD_71113 | JGI IMG/M metagenome (GOLD analysis project Ga0056128, IMG submission 71113) | Marine gutless worms symbiont microbial communities from Max Planck institute for Marine Microbiology, Germany - Olavius geniculatus... ... | reverse complement strand
CTGAATGAAATGTCAGCCACAGTGTCAGAAATGTGAACAAAATGTGTTTTTACGCGTTATGTTAATTAAGCAATCATGTCGCATTGAATAAAAAAGTGATATTTTGTTTGTTCTATTTTCTCCAGGTAGTGTAGAAACAGATGATGAGTGAGATGGGAAATTAAATTGTCACTTGACGACAACTTGTCTCAGGAATATTCGTACCAAAAATTATTAAAATCCGATAATCCTTCTTCATGTTACAGTCGAAAATGTCGGTGATGTTTTTTTTGGGACACAGTGTACTACATAGTCTGCCTGTCGTCGTAATAAAGATCGATTAGGCTTTCACGCTTTAATAATATCCCATGTAATAAACACTTACCGTTACAAAATTGTGAGTCCAGTTATCTGACGACGAGGTATGTTATCCGAGACTGCGGTTACTTCTGTTGACGCCGAACTGTAAGCCTAGATAGCTGGCATTACCTGTAGTGAGTGGTCACGTGACACACGGCGTGAAGTGGCAGATGCTGCAACTTGCGTGGTACCGTACCGTAATAATTATGCTCCGCGGCATTATCTAGGTTTAGACATGCCGGTTACGTTTAGACGAGAAAAACGTCGCCGCATTTTAAATGTTGTAAATCGGATCAGAGGTTTAAAAAACTTTAAATGTTTAGCAAACTGAATGGATCGAAAGCTTAGGCCTATGTTCGGCACTAGGCCTGTTGTTAAGACGCGTATACAGCTTAAGTGAACTGAACTGAACTGACACGCTTTAGTTTTTAACGAACTAACAAATTTGCGAGCAGCGCAAACCCATTGATCATTGGTTGACGCGTATGTGGCCTAGTCGCCTAAGCCCTCTACGGCGTTAGACTGTGCTTACTGTAGTACATTAGTTTTACTGCTTGTCCATTAGTCAGCTCATCAAAACTAAACCATGTGAGTTCATTTCAGATCAGTTACGTCGCTCTGCACGCGCATTAAAGGTTTAACATATTATGTGACATTAGCATCCCTACCACTTACATGGTGTAGTGTAAAGTGGGCGTGTGGGAAGCACGCCTTAGCGTTTACTGCCCCGCAGGCGACGTAGCGTAGCGTAGCCGCTAGAACTTTCAGCGCAGTTTTACGCGCGTATAGATGATCCCGTCTGCCAACACCACTCCGAGAAACCGCAGTTCACGCCGCGCCGAGTCTGACAGACAACCGCCCCATGCGGCAAAAACCCTGTTCTATTTGGCCTCCAACTCATTGGCGTATTTATTTAGAGGCGGGGTAGGGAACGGGCAGCTGTTATGGGCCCTACCCTTAACTCTAAGCGCTAAAATTTCCATTATTTTGTTTCACGGACATCATAATTTATGTAGCTTACCAGTTAAGAAATGCACTAGGCCCCTATGTTACAAGACCTCCTGTTCCCTTTCTTATGTTGTAAATACGCTTTAGGTTGTACAGACTTTTTTCGATTAGTCTACTCATAAATAAAACAAAGATGTAGCCTTCAAACTATACTGCTAAGCGGTAAAATGCTGCTGTTGTTAAACACTGCGTTGTCTTTTTCAAACATGCTTCAAATAGCTTTCGAACATGTTCCCAACGACCGAATTTTCCGTTTCCCTGCTCAATGGCGGAGGAAAGAAATTTGTCGTTCATAAAGGGGTTCTGCCGCAGCGCAGGGGCTTTGTTGTGGGGTTTTGTTGCCCCATCCTGCGCCCGGGCTTGCATTCCTGGTTATGATTTATAATTCGAGACTTGAAGTTGCGTCGGAAAGCGTTCTCTATCATGTCTGTGCTGATAACGCACTGCATGTCAAGATTGTCAAGGTTATTCTACATGTTTACGGTTAGGTACCAGGATTCTGTCTTGAGCTTGGCCACGTAACCATTTACGTTCTTTGTTAACAAGACCAGAATTTATTATTCCTATACTGGTACTGCTTTTAGAACTTTTGGCTGCAGTCATGCGTCGTAGACCAAACGACGTTGTAGTTATGTGATCTGAGCATGGTTTAAGCACGATACCACACTGTCTGGAGTGGTGTAAGTTAGAACTGCGTAATCGCTTAATTACCCATTCCAGCACCTCGGTATTGTTTTTGGCTCAGCTGTTTACCGATATCAGTCGCATTCTACGACGTGACACACGTAGGCCTTCTCGTATTGTCTTTCTGTCCACCTGTAACGCTGATGTACCGTGGCCATGCAGGTGGAGTTCCATTTCTTGTACATCGTTAACTACACAAATCTTTGGGAGACAGGGCCACATTAAACTGGCATGAGGATGCATGTTACCAGTAGTTGCGGGCGCTCCCAACGGTTATGCCTAATACAAACAGAAACAGTGGAAAGCACAGATGACCCTCTGTGGTGAGAGTGAGGTAAATGGCGTAGATACGATGGTTTTACGTGAGTGCACTAGTAAAACCAAAACAAATAACCGGTTTAACGAGATTTGCATGAAAATCATTAAATTCCACTTTTGATAGGCCCTACAACTAAAATAGGCTTAGAGCTAACAACTATAATTACGAATGTGACACTTCACAGTACTGCTCATCACCCAATTCAGACAGCATTTATACAACACCCAGTGACTATATAGTACAGCGTGATTAACTTAATCATGCTTGTAGAAAAATTTTATTAGTTGCTTATCATGCAGTTAAGTTTTATATTATTTGGAATTTTGTACAATTTCGACACCGTAAAACCACGTTCAATCACGCTCGCATGTACAGCGATTTGTTAACTCTGCCAGCTGTCATTAAGCCAAATACTTAGAACAATATCTTCCCATAAACGCCGCATTTTGGGAATAAATATATTGGCTGAGGCGTTTCAAATGCGTGAAAACTTGACATGCCAAAGAAGTAAAAGTCAAAGTCAAATTAACAAAAATTTACTTGACTTTGACTTTTTTCCATGATAATCATTTGACTAAATCTTTGACTTTGACTTTTGTAAATCATCTGACTCATTAAACTTTGACTTTTGACGTTAGGTCAAATAATTCATTTGGCTTGACTTAGACTTTGACTTTAGTCAGTGTAAAGTAGTAGTAGTAGTAGTAGTAGTAGTAGCAATGTTTGAAATGTAAAAATGTAAGTAAGTAAGTAAAATGTGAATTTATATAGCGCATAACGTTAAATGAACCTCTAATGGATATAATAGGCATATGTACACTGTACATCTCACAGTACATAATTTGACAGTGTGTTGGGAGGGGGGGTTGAGAAAACAGTTCAACCCCCAATCCTCCCCAGCCATTCTAACATTGAGTAGTGATAGCAGCAGTAGCAAAGTTCAGTCGTGTCTTAGTCTGCTCTTATTAGAGTGCAGTTTAACAGCAGACAATCAGTGCAGCAGTAAGTTGTTGACACGGTACGGAAGTGTGACTCTAAGTCGAGCATCAGTTGCCATAGCAACACATATTGACTCCCTGGCTAGAGCATTGCCCGACCAACAGCGACGAGCAACCTGCACAATAACAGCATTACGCATTTGGATTTCAACTGTAAGTCCGCTTTTACGTCGCCGTCGTGCAGGTCGTGTTAACTCGAGAAATCACAGACCTTTGTAATTAAATATTGTAGATAGAAAATTAGCCACTCTCATCACGGCAGACGGCGACCACTTCGAACTGACCTCTTATGTCTAGCGTGCATTGCACAGAAGTGATATTATACAAATAGTGACTACCATCGAGGGCAACAGTGAAGATTAGTTCCCAAAATTGTGGAAATATAGGCTGATGTGAAGAAGGCACGCGGGCTATATTCCCGCAACTGAGAAAACTGATGCTCACTGTTGAATGGCATCAACTTAAAATACACTGCCAGTCAAAAGTATGAAAAAAACGATCAATAGTAAGTAACTAAGCAAGTAAGTACTTAACGCTTACGCCGTTGTTGACGTCCCAGCTGAGAAGAGATTTAGCGCGACGATCAGCTTCACTGCTACCGTCCAATACTAGACCAAAGCCGCCGTTCATTGCTTCGCCCCTATACACACAGTAGTACTGTAGTAGGCTAGTAGAAGTAGTAGTAGTAGTAGTAGTAGTAGCAGCATAGTAATAGTAGGCCTAATAGTAGTTGTGGTAGTGGGAAAAATGCAGCAGCAGCGGTATTACTGGATCAGGTGGCTTGGTGGAGTAACGGCGAACAAGGCGTTGGACTCGAGATCAAAAAGGTTGTGAGTTCGACTCTCAGTCGAGTCGCTATCAAGCGGTTACTGCCAGGATGGGTGACTGTCTGCGGAGAGGTAAAGCATTTAATTACATTACAGTCCATTGGTATGATCCCACATTTTCAGAAAAGCTTGCTTGGTCTGTTAGAAATCATTTCTTTGCATTCTCAATAGTTTTAGTGTATGTTTGAAATTTAGCCACTCGCCACCCACGTGGCTTTCTCAAAAGCCAAGATGGCCGCCAAGACGGCCAAAATAGTAAGCCAAAATGTATTTATGATAATAATGCCAATGCTGAATGCAGTAAAATCGCAATGTTGCTGTTGTATAGTATAGTAGTAGTAGCAGTGGTGGTAGAGGCACTGGTAGTGGTAGTAGTAGTAGTAGTAGTACGGAGTGTGTAGTAGTTACCACCTGACTCTTCCGCCGTTGTGAAGTGTTACCCATCTAGCCCCACGGAAACTGTCTCCAATACAATTGTGTAATAGTAATAGTAGTAGTGGCGTAGTTGTGTAGTTGTAGTAGGTGTGTAATAGCAGTAGCGTAGTAGTACAGAGTGTGTAGTAGTTACCAGCCTACTCCGCCGCCGTTGTGGAGTGCTACCCAGGTAGCTCCACGGAAACTGTCTCCAATGCAGTTCTGTACTGACATGTCGGCACACCACTGAGACTCGTCGTAGATGTTGGACGTCTCACGGTAAGGGCTGTCCGTTCCACTGACGTCATGGTGGTCACGTGACACAACCACAGGGCCCTAGAACAAAGCCACTCTCTACTACTGTAGTAATAGTAGTAGTACAAACACGAGAGGAGGTGTGAAAAGATGTAGGCCTAAGTAAGCCCTACGATATCAAGTCAACAACTGCTATCCATAGGTTTAGCCAGAAATGGGAGTTGGAGTTAACTTTAAAACCCGAAAGGCCGAAAATCGAGGCGGAAAGCCAAGGGTAGGTGAGGGGTTCTTGGCAGGAAGCCCCCTTCTCACCAGCTAGGGGAATCTGGTTGAGCGCTGTTAACTCCCTCAGTGGGGTCCGTGGGGAATTCAGCCGCAAACGCGTTTTGGTTATGAAAAAACCATGGAAACTTTACTTTTACTGCAGAAATTTGCATATTTTTGGCTATGGCAAGCAGGTTACACATATGCACCCATGCACCTATCCTAGGCTACTGATATGTTGCTGTCGACAATAATTTTAAACTTGTATACGACTAGAATCCACGCTCGGCCAGCGTGTGGCATCTGATTGCTATTACTACTTTACTACAACTACAACAACAACTATAACCACTACTACCACCAGCACCACGACTACTATACTTCTATGACAGCAGTGTTGAACACTACTACCACCACTACAATACTAAAACTACAACTATAATTACAACAGTGCTGCTGCTGGTGCTAGGCTACTACTACTACTGCTGCTTCTATTACTACTACTACTACTACTACTACTAGGCTACTATACTCACGGCGAGGGCGTGATGTCTGACAGCTGCGTTGAACGCTAAAGCGAGAGCAACTCGACCACGACAGTCTGAGTACAAAATACGAGCTTGAGAACCCACTACCTATATGACATTGGACAGGCAATGCTATTGTATACGAATACAAACAAAAAGCCCAGCTGTCGCTAGGGTGGGCCGACCATATCTGAAGTCCAGCGTCCGACTTTCGGTCGCAGAAAAATAGCGATTTCCCAGAGTGACTGCAATCCCGCACACGCTATGGTGACGCTGTTATATCGAACGCTACAAACAACGCTAAGATACGATATGGCAATTTGGCGCACGCGTGGTGATAGATGCAGACAAAAACAGTGCGTTGAAGACTGCGGCCAAACCGCTGCAGATAGAGACATGGTTACTATAATTGACAGCCTATAGAAACTCGTCATCGCCGTATCCAGTGTCCAGCGGTACCATCGCCGACCCCCTACGACGTACCGTTCAGCCACAATACCGCACGTCTGTCATAGCAGAGCGCAAAATGACTCTTCAAGGTTATCCAAGGTCGTGTTAACTAAAACGGCTTACGCGACTTCCTATTAGTGATCAATAGCAACCTTGACTGCAATAGCAATCTCTCACAATTTCGAACCTAAAGTTATCTTTTTATCTGAGCACTTAGGCTTGCAGCAGTGTTATCGTTTCAACGTTGTCCTTTTAAGATGCACAACTTCTCTGCACCACATAATGGGCCTAAACGAAACGAAATGATGAAACCAAATTTAAGGTTTAGCTCCAAATCACGCCTATATTACGGTCAAGGTTAAGGTCAAGGTCATTATCAGTTTACTGCTACTCATATAGTCATGCAACTGAGAGCGAAACAAAGCCACATGTTGTTAGAAATTACAAAAAAACACCGTGCAAATTGGGCGAGAAAATCTATCGCAATATTCAGAAGATATATACAAGATATTCACAATTTTTTTTACCATAACTTGAAAAAGGGTCATCCAATTTTAATAATTTTTGATACACATATTTACGACACAACTGGTCATCAAATGGCAGTTCAGTTTTCCACCTCACTCAACATCTGTTTCTGCACTACCTGAGGAAAACAAAACAAGCGAAATATTACATTTTTATTTAATGCAATATCATTATTTAATTAAAATAATGCACATTTGGCACATTTCCCCCAAATTTCTAGCACTTTGGTTGAAAGTTTATCGAATTGTTTAGTCGTGCAACTGCTGACAGTAAATATTCAAAATATCGGCCATTTGTGCAAACACAGGCAAAGAGATGCATTCCCCATTCGTTGATAGGAGTGTTGATAATGTTCTGCTTCAGACTTCAATCAGTCGCTTTTTGAGTTTATTGATATTTTTAAACAGCGTCCCATAAACTGGCTGCTGCATAACACTGCAAATACTGTCGAATGGACTGTGATCAAAGCTGTTACGTATCTGTAATTATTAAATTTACTGGTGTTTTTCTTTCTTTTTTATCTCATGTTGCATTTGTTCTGTTTCCCCAGGTTATGCAGCAGCAGACGTTAGGTAAGCTGAAAATTTAAACAGCCATTTAATGGCCAGTTATGTCAAAAATGTTTATACCAAAAACTATAAAAAAAATCTCGTTATCCTTCTCCAAGTTCCTATCACTAATGTCACAGATGGTTTTGGGCGTTTTTGTGTTCATTTTAACGCGGATTTCATGTGTTTTAATTTACCCAGGTAGTGCAAAAACATATGTTGTGTGAGGTGGAAACTTGACTAACCGTTTAATGGCAAGTTGTGTCAGGAATAGTTGTACCAAAAATTATTAAAATATGATAATCCGCCTTTATGTTATGATCGATAAATTTTGTGTGTGTTTTTATGCCTCACAGTGTACAACCTTTTACACTGTTTGTTGTTTTTTACTGGCGTTTCCTGTGTAATATTATACTGACCAAGTTATGTTTGTGAGCGCTGCTGATCCAGTCGATGTTATCCGTGTATTGCTGCCTCACATGCTCTGACAATTCTACATACCACGTTCATACATTAATCAACCAATCAAAAAAGTCAAGATTAGATCGACGTTAGTGCTTAAAAGGCACAACAGTGACGCCTAACAGCAACAGCCACGAAAACAAAATAACCAAAATGTTACAGCATAAAAGCAGCGTTACAAAAAAGTCTTCAAGTTTCTTTCAAGTTTAATTCAGCATATAAATCAATCAGTAGTTGTAGTAGTAGTAGTAACTCAGCCAACTAACCCTGCTCGTTGACAATCTTCTGCAGAACACGTCGTGCTATGTCGTCAGTTGCGCGCAGATCTGTCCCCTGCGCCGAAGTACACACCCACCTGTGTACATGTACATGACTGCAATGCAGGGATGTGGTCTCGGTCGAGACGTCTCGGTCTCGAGACGGTCTCGAGACGTATTAAGGTCTCGTTTCAGTCTCGTCTCAAACAAAATCCTCAACGTCTCGGTCTCGTCTCGGTCCGGACCGATGCATCTTGGATTTAGTCTCGCTCTCGGAACAATATGTCTCGGTCTCGGCCCAGTAGGTCTCGTCTCGGGTCTCGGGCCATTGCGTCTCGTCGAGACGTTTTGTGCAGGCGCGCACCGTGCATATTGTAGCTGCAGTTAGAACCAGCATGACATTTGTAGCTTAAACATATTCATTTAAAATGTTTTTACTCTTTCATATACTTATTGATCATAAAGCAGAATTATGTCATGTCAGTCTTTTTTCATCATAAAATGACCTAGTCGCAATGAAGATAAAGTGTATGATGTCAGAATGAATACTATTGATAGTATTCATTGACATTATTCGTCTACATACTACATACTACATACTTCATACTATTGATAGTATGTATTGATAGCACATTTGGCTGATCAGCCAAATGTAGACAACGTATAATGCCATAATCAGCTGCAGTTTACTAATTTCAGTTGCTTGCAAATTGCGATAAACATAATGGTTCATGTCAACACTGCAGTTGCAATTCTTTATGGTGCAAGCCGTCAATTATTCAGTGAAAATTGTCAAAATATAGCGCAAAAACGCACAATATCACAAATAAAAAGCGCTTACCATGGTGCGAGTTAATTAGTCCATATAGTTTTTTACGCGCGAAAGCATCTACTGCTTTCAGCGCGTCTTAGCCATCGCAATTCCGTCTGTCCGTCTGTCTGTCTGTCCATCTGTCTGTCACAAGGGTGGATCAGGCAAAAGCGGTGCAAGTGAAAATCACCAAATTTTCACCTTTGGCTGTCTGGAAGACTCTAGTTTCAGGAACTGTAAAACTTTTCCATAAATTCGAAAAGAGTCACCCCAAACGAGGGCGCTAAATGAGAGGGGGTTGGTAAAATTTGCAATTTTTGGCCAATAAGTCGCTGTATCTCAGTAACGGCGCGAGATAAGGCCTAGGTTACTATTAATCGCTAATAGAAAATCGTATACTGGCTCTCGATTGGCGCCGAATTCAATGACCTTGAATGACCTTGATCGCCAAAATAGGGGGTTTAAAGGATTTTTTTGCTGATTAAGCGCTGCGACACAAGTCTATATCATTCACAAGGTGGCGCCACGGTATTGGCGTTGGTGGCGTGGCGTAGTTGGTAACACGTTTTGGCTGAAACGAAGTTACTCTACGCTGGGCCCGGTTAGTACTGCGATGGGTGACTGCCTGCGGGCAGAAACTGCTATAACTTTCACGCGTCCCGTGAGCATTAGCTCAAATTTCTTGTTTTTATTGTCAATGTGTTTTACCATACGTCACGAAAAACGTCTCGGCGAGACGTCGAAGCTCTCGGGAGATCCAAGGTCTCGGCCAGCGTCTTGGAAGCGGCAACCTCTCGTCTTGGTCTCATCTCGGTCTCGAAGACATGGGTCTCAGGTCTTGTCTCGGTCTCGGCTTAGAAGGTCTCGTGCACATCCCTGCTACAATGTAGTAGTAGTTGTAGTTATAGTAGTAGTAGTAGTGTTAGTATTAGTAGCTGTAGTAGTATTAATGGTGGCGGTGGCGTAGCGTAGGGTAAACTATGATGCAATTTGGATGGGTGACTGTCTGCGGACAGCTAAAAAAATTCGGATACATAATCAACTTCTCTGGTCAACTCGGCCATGGCGATCCATCTGGGGTAGGTAAATCGAGTACTGGCCTGGCCTGTCTCGCTGGGGTTAAGGCAGGGCACGTTCACCTGTGTTGGGTGGTAAATAACATTGTGTAATCCCATATGGCAGGTGACGCTCCTTAGCTCTAAAATGAGTTTGCATAAACACAACGTTTAACTCATACATGACGATTAATTCTTTACTACTGGTAGTAATAGTAGTAGTAGCAGTAGTAGCAGTATACCTGAAAGGTCCAAAGCCCAGTGAAAAGATATCGCCCATGATATGCTGTACGTAGGACGGATATCGAAAGCGTTCAACCCCTGTCTCATCTCTGACAAGCACGTCTGCTCCTGCACAGACAAGTACAGGGTGGAGTAGTTGTAGTACTAATTCATTCATTCATTTTCTTATTGCAACAAATGTCAAAACACATTCATTGTTACAAATAATATTCACATATTGTGATAATGTTGACAAGTAAGTAAGTAAGCATTAGTTTTAGTGGAAGTGTACATATTTTATGTCCAAGTGTACATAAAACAATTTTCGCATATAAAGTAAGTTCTAAGTAGTATGTCAGTAATTTAAAACAAATGTTAAATGTAGCACAAGGTACAAAGACTTAAGTAGCATAGCTATCTCAAAAACGTTTTCTATGAATTATAGGGAAACAATAAATGAGCAATAATAATAGTAGTAGTAGTAGTAGTAGCAACAGCAGCAGCAGCTGGGATGTGGTCTCGGTCGAGACGTCTCAGTCTCGAGATGGTCTTGATACGTACAACTAACATCTCGTCTCCATCTTTTCTCGGACAAAAAGCTCAACGTCTCGATCTCGTCTCGGTCTCGGATCTATGCTGCAACGTTTCGTCTCGGGCAAAATTTTGAGTCTCAGTCTCGTCTCGGTCACAGCTCAAAAAGTCTCATGCACGTCACTGAGTAGTAGTAGTAGTTATGGTAGTAGTTGTAGTGGTAGTGGTAGTAAATGCATAGCAATAATTTGATCTTTTATCAAAAATAAGTCGCACAGATTGGAGAATCTTGCTCTTTTGTCTGTCTGTCTGTCACTCTGTACGTTTTTGTCTGTCTGCCACTCTTTCTCTTTCCTCTATGAGCTTTTGAATCCTAGCTAAGCCTATTGCTGGTATTTTTTTAAAAATCTGTCATCATTGCATAACCAAAGTATGCTAAATAAACGAGCAGATAAATAAACTATAATAAGACTAGGCTACCTGCTCGACTAGCTTCCAGCAGGAAAGCGTTGCCGTAGTCCCAAAAGAACATTCCATGAGCAGTGAGTTTGTTTATAGCGGTCACGTGACGTACTAGGCTACAACACAATACTAGCAGTAGTAGTAGTAGTTAGGCCTATAGTAGTAGTTGTTGTAGTAGTATAATGCCAAAAGACACAGCGTTGCAAGTAAAATTTCGTCCCAAAATGCAACATTTGCGGCTGAAAACCCCACTTGAGGAAATACAGGAACAACGTTGAAATTTGGAGCACTCGTTATTTCCTTTGTCGGAAATTTGCAGTTATCTGTCGGAAAAAATGTAAATTTTCGCCCCGCTTACTTTTTTAACCCACGACGCCGCTGAAAAAATGCACACAGTGCGACAAACAGAAATAAGGGAAAAAAACTTTTAAAGGTATAAATTATGCTAAACAAAGAAACCTCTGGAGACCTTTCGGTGACGAGTTTCTTGAACTTTGACGGGTCCGAAGACACGAGAACGTTCGCTTCCTCGTAACTCACCTGAAAAAAACACATTTAAGCCCTATATTATAATACCAGTCAGCGGCGCTGTGCGGTGGATCCATGGGAGAAGAGGGTGGTGAAAGGGCATGTAGACCCCTAAGCTGGCTAGACGTGAATTTCGCGGCGGCGGCTTAGCAAAATCACGGCGCGGCGGCGGCGGAGGCTGAGTCGGCGGCTTAGCAGGGCCGTCAAGAGCCACAGCGGGGCCCGGAGAAACATTCTTGTGGTGCTCCTCTGGGGAGAAAATTTTGGAATTTGTCTTTTTATAATAGCGCATTCTGGTGTTCTTTATATTTCTGAGCAATGACGGGGCCCCCAAACGTAGCAAAGCCCGGGGGTAACTTACCCTCTCTACCCCACCCTCTCAACGGGTCTGCGGCTTAGGGGTTTAAGTGCATGCTTCCCTCATTCGGGACACGCAGGTCTACGGCCATGTCTAAAATGACGGTCAGAACGCAGATTATCAAGATACCGAGACTGTTTTGGTACAACAGAAACATTTCACTTAAAGTGTTTAGAAACGACATCCTGAATTCTGAAATTGCAAAGAAAACCCTTCGGCTTTTGGGGCAAAGGACATTTGATCTGTGGGTGCCCCTCAGCGCTCTTCCACGTACCATGGCCAGTGGGAAAGAACTTGGTAAATACATTATTGGCGTCATGGGCAAAAAATTGGGAGAAGCAGAAAGTTGCGTTTTTTGACAGACAGTTGCAAATTTTCGACACCTGAGACAAACAGGTGCTCAAAATTTCTATTTTGCTGTTAAATGCCGCAATTACAGCAGCAAACCTGTACGGGGTAGTATCCACCGTTGAATGGATTATGACATGACGTTTGATCTGTACCCAAATCCACCAAAAGTTCACCAGTTTGATCCATCTCTAATACCAGCCTCTCCCTATACACAACAACTACCACAACTACTACTATTACTAATACAATGACATATGTTACTACAATAACAACAACTACTACTACTACTGCAATAGCCGGATGCACCAACAGGTCACACGTCTGCTCCGACTTCTATGCTACACCACCCTCTACCTTCAGGCCAACATACATAAATTGACATTACGAAGACAACTACAACAATAAAAACTACTACTACTACTCCTACTCCCACTCCCACTACTACTACTACTACTACACTACTAAGCAGGCGTGAACTGCGTTACTGTGGTAATCGATCGCTGACGGCGGTGCACTACGCAGAGCAACCAGTGTATCTACTACTACAACAACTACAAAAACAACCACTACTACTACTAACCAAACGTCAACGACGTTGCCATGGTAACCGATGCTGACGGCGTCGCACTGCGAACGCGCCGAGCGTATCCTAGCAACCAGAGTGTCCAGGTTGCCAACAATCTCTAACAGCCAGCCTTGATCATAACGCTTCCTGATAGCTTCATAGCTTACCTGTCAAACAAACGTAGAGGCACGTAAAGAGCGAAGTAACTGAACTGAACTGAACGCACAGGGTTAACGAACTGACCAATGGGCAAGCAGGATTAACCCATTGGTCATTGGCTGACACGTAGGTAAGCGTGCATTTAGTCACGTAGTCACCGACGTCGTTAGACGGTGCCTACTATAGTGCATTACTGCATACTCGTTGGTCATTTCGACAAAAACTAAGTCGTGTCAGTTCAGTTCAGTTTAATTTAGTTACGTCGCTCTGTACGCGCCATTCGTCTCAGAACAAAATCTTAAACGAAAGTTGACAGTTTCTGAAAACGTGTACCAAAAATAATTAAATCTGATAATTCTTCTTCAAGATACATGTGTGTGTCATTATAGGTGCTATAATCAGCCTAGGATGGCCAGGCTGAGTTAATGCAAGTTCTTATAAACGCCATAGGCGATATAGTTGGTGGCCTGGCGTAGAGGTAATGCATTGCCCGATCAACGAAGTTGCGCTACACCTGGCCAGGTTAGTACTTGAATGGGTGACTATTTTCGCGCAGGTAAGCCATTTCACTATGTAACCAGCCACCTACGTGAATTCAGCCTTTCTTCCCTCCGGGCGTAAATAAATCAAGTATTAGCCTTGATAATACTTGGTTGGGGTTAAGGCTGGGATCGTTCATGTGTGTCGGGTGGCAGGCAACACAGTTTGATTTCATACAGCTCAGTAGCTTTGAGATGGGCTTCCCAGAAAGAGCTAAAACACTACCTTTAACCTTTGTAATCATCCATAGATGGCCAGGCTGCGTTTATGTATTATAAATGTTATTATATGTTAATATTATAGGCAATAACCTCCCCACCACGCCTAAAGAGTGTTGCTACACTTCCTTGTAAAAGATTTCTGTAGCCTACCTCAGCGATGACAGCGACACAGCCACAGATGACGGCAGCCTTGGCTTGAGCACCGCTCATACCACCTAGCCCTGACGTAACCAGTACCTGCACCAGGTGACCACAATCCACCAATAAAAATTCTGGCGGAATGATGACTGCCTCCATCCTGATGGCATAAAAGTTGCCCCCTTGCGAAATGTAATGTACATTAAGCGTAGTCCTCAGTAGACCTGAACGCCTCTGATGTTTCTTACCAGATCCCTGCAAATGGGTAGCGGACATCCTTTTTTAGTAGAAACTTAAAACATTAATGATTAAGTATTGAGAAATATGATTCTGCAATTTTTGAAACATTATCACAGTGCCTCCGTCTGCCTCGTGTAGTTTCGGCAATGCACTTGACAGAGAGAAAGTATGTGGCTACCTTTCCGGCCAAGTTGTCTGTCTTCAGATATTTTCTGCCGGCGTTCAGTATCGTCAGCTGCATGTCACATAGTTATACCAACATATTAACATAACCGACAGGCCGAATTTCGAATTCGCAGTGGTTCTTAACCATACATGTGTATTAGTGTTTTATTTTTCTTTTTTATCACTTTTTGTTATACATTTGTAGTTGTGTAGTTCTATGGACTTTATATGTCTGAATTAAACTGGATTGATTGATTGATTGATTGATTATGCCATGTACTGGTGGTGGTCTGGCTTAGTTGGCAGCGTCGTTGATTGAATCAACGAAGTTAAACAACACCAGGCCTGGTACGTACTTGGATGGGTGACCATCTCGTCATGTAACCAGCCACCCAGGTCAACTCAGCCTGGCCATCCCTCCGTGGGTAGGTGCAATGAGTGCCAGCGAAAGCTGGGACGTAAACAGGCACACCATGCGATAAACTAGCCCCGTATCCGTGGTCTCGTAGTGTAAAAACTGCTGTCTGGCTGAAGGCTAAGGAAACGGAGATCAGCGCCGCCCAATGGGCCTCAATGCTCGAAAAAGACTTTACGTTACGTAATATCAATTATATCATATCAACGGTTTAACATGCAATGATCACTTTATCAGTCAGCTCCGACAATCGGGGTCCTGTAATGTGTTCCGTTTTTTTTACAAAACAAAGTAAAATTGTGGCATAGGGTGTCAGACTCACGATCAAGAGGTCGCGGGTTCTACTTCAGACAGGCCGAATTTCGAATTCGCAGGTGAATTGGATTTGACAATACTGCATAAAATTAACTTAAGTCGACTTTAAAAAAACCTGTTTTAGACGATCAAGAAATTATTAGACACTACCACTAACACTAACCGCTAGGCTAACTCTAACCCTAGCCCTAACTATACTATAAACCAAACCCCATTTCCAACCCTATTCCTGACCCTATCACTACATGTGAGGCATAAGTCGTGATAAGATGTTTGCGGAAGTGCAGAAGGTAAAGTTCGCTTCGTTATCAATTACTAGCTAGATGGGTCACTGTCCATCTGCAAACAGGTAAACCATCTCTGTATATATATAACCAACCACCGAGGTCAACTCAGCCTTTCATCCCTCCGGGGTAGGTAAATCAAGTACTGGCCTGTCTGGCTGGGGTTAAGGCGGTGCGGATTCGCCTGTCCCGGTTGGCAGGTAACACCGTGTGATCCCATACGGCAGGTGACACTCCATAGCGTTGCGACGAATTTCCCATGAAGAGTGACCTTTATTTTTTTGTATGTGACTCGGCATATAGGCCTATATACAGTACACATCTATACGTCCTTGGGAACTATATTTCGCATAATTTGATGAGTTTATATGATTTAAACGCAAGCTACAGGAGTGGCAAAAGTAATTCAGTAGGCTAAAACGCGAAGTTGTTAATTGGTGCTGCCCTCTAGTGAATTATAAGTAGGCTGTTTAAGCTTATGGCTGAGAGGTTCAGCTACCAAATCTTTTCTCTCTCTCTGGGGTGTCAGAAACCCCTATCTAACAGAATGTGCCATACTGGACCCCACAAGACTAGTGTGTCTGCCAAATGCCACGTAAATCCGTCAAATAGTTTAGCCTAAGCAGGGTACACAAATGTGACAGACGACAAACGACAGAGTAAAAGACAGACAGACAGACAGACAGACCGCGCTACGCAGAAATGGAAAGCTATAGGCGAAATCGCTTGCGCTACACTTACTTCAGCAGTCTGGCTAACAATACCAGATTCCAGATTATAGAAGCCTATACTTACCGTAGTTCCGTGAACAATGCCCTGAGGTCCGATGTAGCAGTAACTGCCAGCTGTCATTTGTCCGTACCTAGTGAAACACCAGCATCCGTATACCATAGTCATTTGTCTTGCATAAAATGACTGAAATTGTCACTAAGAGATGTGTTTTAAGCAAACGCGTCAAAGTAGACCTACTTTTGTGGAAAAAAATAAAACAAAGAGAAAAAAGCGAAAAAAGGAAATAGCAAAAAAACGAGAAAAAAGAGACAATAATTAAGAAAACGAAAAAGAAAAAAGTGAGGAAAGAATGGAAAAAATCTAAACAAAGAAATAAAAGAAGAAAAACCAAAAAAAGAGGAAAAAAAATTTTGAGAAAGAACTTGAAAGACAATGGATTAAGAATAAAGAAGTGAAAAGACAGAAAGAAGAAAAGTGGATAAAAGTGCAAATTCACTAAAGCAAAAAAAATCGGCTAAGGCTGCGTTCACATAAACACGAGTATGAGTCTGGCATTGTATGGGTTCCCGTAGAGGGCCTACTATAAGCTATATCATATGGCGTAGTTACGTACCGGTAGTGTCAAACTCAGTTGCGATCGCATGCCATACATTGTTTCTGATATCTTGATCTTTATAATTTTTATTTGTATAGTCATATATTACACTATGCATTGCAACGGCATTAATAAATCTTTCCGTTGTCTCCGTGTTTGTCTCCG
>Ga0056128_1004934_pt1 | contig 16733 bp, 7 predicted proteins | sample WorMetLIZISLAND2_FD_71113 | JGI IMG/M metagenome (GOLD analysis project Ga0056128, IMG submission 71113) | Marine gutless worms symbiont microbial communities from Max Planck institute for Marine Microbiology, Germany - Olavius geniculatus... ... | reverse complement strand
GTTTAATAATAACACTACTGCTACTTGTCTACAAAATGTGCCAGTGAAAAAATTTTGAAAATCGGTCAATATTTGACGAAGATATGGACAATCACAAAGTGGGACAGTTTTTTTGAGACAGTGTATTTAGTTATCTGTTGTGAAAGTATCTTGAAAATGCTCACAGCAGCATATGTATTGTCAAACCCTGTAAGCTTTAAGCAAAGCATGGTTAGAAGATATCTTTCAAACACGGCTATTGCCTGGCTCAGCATGCAGAGCACATGCTAAGAAGTTGTATGAATAAAAACAATGTGGATAATGTCAATGATGATTTTTTTCCTGAACTAGGCAGCAGACTAGACTGAGCAAAAAATTATCATATCTGGTACAACATGACTATGTGCCTTGATTCTGTGCAATTTTTGTGCTACGTTTGTTTAAATTATTTGCTTACTTTCTTACTTTTTAAGCTAACTAGAAATAACTGTCGGTTTTGCGCTGACATTGTCCTTTCACACAAATTTTGGTTTTTCTGCATCTTTTCGTTTTTAGCCAACCATACTTAAGTAACGGTCGAGCTGTTGTCAACGTTGTCGTCCGTTCGTCCGTCCGTCTGTCACGGATGTACTGTGGCTAAACAGTGCGAGATAGGACCTAGGTTGCTATTGATCATTGATAGGAAGTTGCATATTGACTTTCAAATGAGATGAAAATCATCAATTTTGGATGACCTTGAAGGTCACCGACAACCAGTACGGTCAGCTATCTTAGCGACAGCCGGGCTTCTTGTTAACTTATGAGCTCCTATGGGCAGACAAACGTATGGTTAAGACCTGTAGTGTGACTTGTTATGATGGCGGCCGCGTAAAGTGCCTGCCAGTGTTCAACATGCTGACTGTTTGGTGCGGTACTCAGCGTGGACGCAGCCTGAGGTGTTGACACTGCTGGATCAGATTCAGTCCGTCATGATCAACGATGAGAACATAAAATACTCGACGATGGCCGACAAGCTGGAGTGGGATAAGGTAAAGGTTGGCCAGCACACTCCGGCCGAATGCAAGGATCAGTGGATCAACATCACCACAAAGGTAGACGATTCTTCTTTAAGTATCTGGCTTTACATTTTTTACGCGCGAAAGCAGCTACTGCGTCTTAGCCATCGCAATTCTGTCTGTCTGTCTGTCCGTCCGTCCGTCCGTCCGTCTGTCTGTCTGTCACAGGGTGGATCAGTCAAAAACGGTGCAAGCTAGGATCACCAAATCTTCACCGTCGGCTGCCTGGAAGACTCTAGTTTTAGGAACTGTAAAGCTTTTCCATAAATCTGAAGAGAGTCACTCCGAACGAGGGCGCTAAATGAGAGGGGGGTAGGTAAAATTTGCGATTTTTGGCCAATAAGTTGCTGTATCTCAGTAACGGTGTGAGATAGGGCCTAGGTCACTATTAATCACTAATAGGAAGTTGTACACTAGCTCTCTATTGGCGCTGAATTCAATGACATTGAATGACCTTGAACATCAAAATAGTGGGTTTGTGGATATATTTGGCGATTTCGGGCTGCGGCACAAGTCTGTATCATTCACAAGGTGGCGCCACGGAACTATCGTTACCGGTATGCGATCCAGATAGAGAATTTGGTATTTGTGTATTAACTTAGCATGAACACCCCAATTTTTAGCTAAACTACTGAACCAGAACTGCTATAGGCTTTCGCGCGTCTCGTGAGCATTAGCTCAAATTTTTTGTTTTTCTCTGTTGTTCTGTTCTCTGTCTGTCTACTGCTTTATCTCTTCATATGAACTATTCGGTCAGATTATCACGCGTCTTTTATCATCGTCTTCAGTGACAGATTTGCCACCCATGTGGGCACTAGCAGTTGTGTGCCGTTACTCGCTGAAATGGTGTGTATGACCTCAAACTCAAGGAAGTGGATTCTCCTGACGTTTTCTTTCAGTTTTCATCTGTCCTGCTCACATCTCTCTTATTAAATTCATCTAGGGAATCGACGAACTGCTAACTCTGCAGGACTTTTTGCAGGGATAGAGCGCCAAATGCATTTAAGTGGATTTTGAAAAGAAATTAAAATCTTATTTTTTGTATCTAGGCCTATTTATTTACGAGGCATGCACTATATTGTAGTAGTAGACGGATGTTGCAGTCAAAAATGACTGTGTATAGAATTTACTTTGCTTTCTCTAATTTTTGTTGTCTTTTGCACATCTTTTTTGAGACTGCTTAATTAGCTAAGGGTTGCAGTATTGCTCTAAGTTCCCCCAGTGGGCTTGCTGAACGTATTTTGCATATTCCGTAAGTGCAGTTTACTAGTTAACAACTACTCACTGCGAGCTCTAAGAACATCTGGGACATCTGTGTATAAAATGGCTTATTGACTGACATAGAGAGTAAAATTCAGTTGAGATCATCGATAACTTAACCAGCCTGATTCTCGAAAAGATGCAGCTGTTCAAAATGCCAAATTAACTTAATTGAATATTGCTCTCCTTGTCAGTCAATGTGTAACTTTTCGAGAATCATGCTATCAATTTTTCGTTTGGCTCTTGAGGCTACAAGGTAAATAATAATGATAATAACAATACAAATATTTGTTTTGCGCCATATGGCCGTAGCTTCAGAGTTGCTGGGTTTATACTGTGCATAGTGCGCAAGGCCGGTAGCCAAAGTATAGAGGAGCTCATCCCTTTATGATATTCTTGAGCCAGAGAGTACAGCTCAAGATTGCATACATCTCTATTGGGTGGATTAGTCCTCAGTAGAGACTCCCTGTTACCTCCGCACGTTGTACTATTCATTTTATCGACCAAGATGGATGAAGGGCTGAGTTGACCCTGATGGGATTGGAACCCAAGATTTTTCAATCCAAGGCCCAAGTGCTCTACCGACTGAGCTTGAGGCTATAGTGGAAAAATAAAATAAACCAACATAATGACATCAGCATTGTTTTGTCTTGTAACAGCTGAGGCGTTTTCGCACAATGAGTGAGTTGCTGTTGGATGCCAAGCAGTGGGCGAAACATCCTTGGAATGCTTTTGGCAAGAAAGTGGTGGGCATGCTGCAGTTCGTTAATTATTGTCTTGTCAGCATAGCGACCTGTCAGTAATGACAAGCGTAACAGTAGAATGAGGACATATATTATATATTTTTTCTTAAAATTTATAGTAAAATATGTGAAAAAACTTACTAGTTTAAAACTGTGTGTAAGGACGATGTGATGTTATTAATCCTCTAAAACAGCAAATATCATTTGGGTAACCTTAGATGGATCTGTGCATATGGCATTCTTACAAGCTGACTTTAGTTGGTAATCACTAACATAGTCTAAAGCCTTCTTCATTTGATGTTATTTGTCATATTAGGCTTACTTTCATTGTTTACTGATTAGTGTAGCAACCGAAAATGTTTCTGTTAACCTATGGCTTAGCTAATGGTAACAAGAAAGCGAATATATGACCCTGTGCTGACACAATATTCAGCTAACCGGGCACTCATATGCTTACAAACTGTGCAGCTGACAGCACAACCCTAACCCTGACATTGGATATTTCAAAGCTGAAAGATGGTGTAGCAGCTACTGTGCCATGGAAAACATTTACATCAATCTCGGATTTTTATGCCTTGTTGCTTGAGTTATGAACGCGTACAGAATGCACAGATGGATGGCCAGATAATAAAGTGATTGGACATTGTTGATGTTTAATAAGAACATGAACTTATCCGCGTGATTGCCATTTATAGGCCCTAACGGCATGCATGAATGATCCGGCTGTCGTCTTGTCCCTACATTCGCTGCTATTGCACTTAATTTTAGCTTGAGTAGCCTATTATGGCAATGACCATCCGATGCAGCAGGTCTATAGTATTTTGGTCCAAAGTGAAAGCCGCTATATGAGATCACCATATTGTCATTACGCATATTTTTACATTAGTTAAGCCTATATTATACGCTTATATCTGTTGTTTTGTGGTGCACATTTTGGGCTGTTCAGCCAAATCAGTAACCATTGGGCAAGTAGGCCTAATACGACAAATAACATCAAATGAAGAAGGCTTTAGACTATGTTAGTGATTACCAACTAAAGTCAGCTTGTAAGAACGCCATATGCATAGCCCCATCTACGGTTACCCAAATGATTTTTGCTGTTTTAGAGGACTGATATCGTCACATCGTCCTTACACATAGTTGTAAACTGGTAAGTTTTTTACATATATATTTGCTGTTTTATTGCCAAAAGTTGGGGAATGAGCCTGACACATGTAAAAAGTGCTATCAGGATCCGTATCTTTACTTTTTACCTTTTTTAAGGCAGAACAGTATATCTCCGGTCGGGTACAGAACGTTGGATGTGTCTACTACTGCTGCTGCTCCTACTACGCTGCTGCTCATTATAGCTGGAAATCGGGGTTGGCTGTGGTAGACTTTGACTGACGTCATCTAATTACCAAACTCTCAACTCGCACCTCCATCAGATGCAAGAATCTTGGTGATATTTGTTGTACAAGCGGAAGTATAACCCATTTTGTCCTCAATTTTGTTGCCAGGGCAACAAAAGTCTGTTGGGGTAAAATGGGATTAACAACATTTGATGGCCCATTTCTGAAAACTCCCCTACAAATGCAAAAAATCTCACAGATATCTTTTACACAAGACAAGCTATAGCCAATTTTGTCCCAAATTTCATTGCCATGGCAATGGGTGTCAACTGTGGGTAAATATAAATGTCACCGTTAATTAGGGCGACCCCAAATACCCTATCCTAGAACCAAAAATTACAACTCTATCTTGTACACAACGGAAGTTATGACAGTTTAAAGAATTGTTAAATTTTCCCCATAGGCGCCATTGTAATTTTTTTCGAATTTTTCGAATAAATATGTCAAAAACATGAAAAAGGCACTTCTTTGCACAAAACCACGTCATTTGACGTATCAAGCGTAAAAATCGGTCTAACAGACTCGCCTGTAGGCGAGTTGAAGAACCAAAAAAAGTGTAGCAAATTTCGAACAGGAGGGTGTATATTTCACCTATATGGGGAACAAAAACCCCTGGGCAGATAAAGCTCAATTTTTTGGTGGTAGGCGTCCACAACGTAATCACGCCATTCAAATTTGGTGACGATCGGTTCAGAGGTTTTGTGTTGGCTGAGGGTCAAAGTTTGCCTTTTCCCATAGACTTTGAAGGTCGTCCTTACAACACTCGCACTACCGTGTGAGGAGTAATCTTGTGTTTACTTGAGTGTTTTGACATGTGCAGATCAAACACCCGGAACTGCCAAAGAAGCCGTTGACTCCGTACTTTCGGTTCTTCATGCGCAAACGTCTGAGCTGCTCTAAGAAGCATCCCAACATGAGTGTCACTGAACTAACCAAAGAACTGTCCAAGAAGTATGGAGCTCTGTCTGAACACAAGAAGGTTAAAATGCGATTTTTACTGCTGCTGTTATTACAGTTTCTCATATGTTATGATATGGCTACGGTATAGGCTTATTGATTTTATCATTACCATAAACAATGACGTTGATCTATACGCAAAATTTGAATGATAAGCTTACGTTATAAAAGTTGGGTGATGCAGTTGTGTGCTGTGCAAATTCTTTGTTGTTGGTAGAGATTTTTATGTGTCATCATTTATTTGCTGGTTAAGTTGGCAGCAATTTCAGTCATCATCAGTAATAGTGATTGCAATCTCGGGATTGAATTTTCCATCCCGGGATCTGGGATTGAGAAATTTGTAATCCCGGGATTCCGGGATCCAGTTTCGGGATTGGGCTGACAGATTGGTCGTCATTTTGATATGCTTAGTTGACTTATTTCATTCCCGGGATTGGGACGCCACCAATCCTGAAATTCAGGATCCCGGGATTGCATTAGCTAGTCAGTAATCAATGTGTCTGCGTTGATTTGCTTGGGCTGTTGCAGCAAAAGTACATTGATGCATACAACAAAGACATGGACGAGTGGAGGCTGGCCATGTTCAAGTTCAGGTGAGATAGTGATGCTTTGTCAATAGTAGAAAGACGTATGTTATTTTGTCTGTAGGCTTTCTTTTTGAAACAAAACTTATTGGTTGATTGCGGATAGGCCTAATGTTTATTTTTTTATTTTATGTGCTGGCTGACATGCTAAAGCAATATCGTTCTTGATTGGGTTTCGATGTATTGATTTATTTATAGTTTTATCTCAGGCTTATCATGCTGAAGCAGTACAGATTTATTGGTTTATTGATTTGTTTTTTTAAATTTTGTCTTTTTGGCTGTTAAATTGATTAAGTTGATTGATTGATTAATTTTTTTTATCTCATTTATCTTTGCTTTAAATTTTTTTGGATATATTTAGCTGTCACATGTTGATACAGGCGAGATCACCCGGAAGCCTTGGAAGACCTCGGAGGTAGCTGCTCTGGAACTTACATGTCCAGACAGTTCGGTGTTGCTTTGCCGCCAAAGACCATTACGACAATGCAGATCTACATTAATGAGAAGTGTGAAGAGGAACAGAAGAAGGGCTCAAAGGTTAGCATTTAGCATAGAAAACAGTGTTGTCCGTAGTGGTCAGAATAGGCGCCAGGTGCTGACGTGATATGCGGCCGCCATCTATCCATCCCGTTGAATTCCGTACAGGCATTGACAGTAAATTAGGTCACCACACAATCCATGAGTACTGCAAGATATGAGGTTTTTGACGTTCCCTTGATTTTTAACTTTTTGAACTGAAAATTGACACATGAGATACATCTGTATTGTAAAGTAGAGACCATTACTGTAAGTTGCTTATCTTTACAAACACTATAAATAATGTCTGGAGACGTGAACATTCTACTCTTCTACAAGACTGGATGAAAAATGCTTAGTGGTGATTGCGTCTTACTGCATTTTTGAAAAGGTAAAAAGGTAAATGTTGGAATATAGCTTATTAGAATTTAATCTAATCTAATCTAAAAATGCATTTGTATAGTGCATCAACGCAAGTCTCATGGAGCGTCACCTGCCATATGGGATCATACAGTGTTACCTGCCACCCAACACAGTTGAACGCACCCTGCCTTAATTCCAGCCAGATAGGCTGGTACTCGATTTACCTACCCCGGAGCGATGGAAGGCTAAGTTGACCTAGGCCGTTGATTACATACGGAAATGGTTTGCCTGTCCACCATCAGTCACCCATCACAGTACTAACCCGACTTGGCGTACAGTAACTTCGTTGATCAAATGAAATGCATTATCGCTACGCCAGACCACCACCAGCTGAGTAAAATTATTGATAACTTTTCTAAAGAAAAGCGTATCTTCTAGGACAGTGAGCACAGTTTAGTTTTTGATCGAAAAGTTAATTACTTGCATTTTTTAATTGTCACCACTTTTAATGTTCAGGCCATGCCTGTGTTCAGGTGACTCGGAAGGAGCTGTATGAGAAATACAAGAACTCCTGGCAGACTCTGAGTGATAACAAGAAACTGAAATACATCAAGATGGCCATCGAAGCCAAGAAAAAATACGACGTTAGTTTGGCATTTTTAAAACTATTTTGTACTGTTTAACTTTGGTAAAAAATGTGTGCTTGTATTCAACTTTCATTAAAGTTATTGCACAGCTTGTTGTGCTAATTGTAGACTACTTGTTTCGCTTCAGCGTCAAATGACTGATTGTGACGTTTTTATAATCGGTACCAAAATTACTCTAGTTTTTTACAAAAAAGACACATTTTAAAGTTTGCATTCTTTTGTTTTGAGCCACTAATTTTTCACGTTAAAAGAATGTTCTGCCGTGATCAGGCCGACATGGAGAAATACTGCACAGAACACCCAGAGTACCAGCCTAGAGATGTGAAAACATTCCTCAGCAAGGCGGAACAACGCATCAAAGACAAGGTAGATGGAAAGCCAGAAAAACCTCCCAGGTATTGCTGTTTGCTATTTATAGAATTCTGCTTAATGTAGATATTCTTAGTGAGCTGTCACTTTTTTTAGCCAACCGTACTTTAGTACGATCGAGCTGTTGTCATGGTTGTCGTCCGTCATGGATGTACTGTTGCTAAACGGTGCAAGATAGGGCCTAGATTGCTATTGATCATTGATAGGAAGTCGCATAGTGGCTTTCAAATTAAATGAACATCATCGACCTTGGATGATCTTGAAGGTCACTGACTACCAGTACTGTTGGCTATCCCCGCGACAGCTGGGCTCCTTGTTCTTTTGTCAACAGTTGCTAAGGAAACTAAAATGGGTTATTTTTCTCAAACTAAAAGCAGTATTATTACTGCTAATTTTGCTTTCATAATAATAACACCATATATTAGGCCCCTATTATTATTATTATTATTAATTTGTCTATCTTGTTTTATTTCTATAATGTACCTCATGTATGGTTTGCATATTTAAATAATAATAATGCTAATAATAATAATAATAACAATTCATAGTACTAGGAGTAGTTGTAATAGTACCATAGTAGTATCAGCAGCACCAGCATTAGTAGTAGTACCATGTAGTAGTTGTTGTTTTTGTTGTTGTTGCTGTAGTTGTAGTTGTGACTGTTGTTGTTGTTGTTGTTGTTTTTATTCTGTTAGCAATGGCTACAGTCTGTTCACCATAGAGACACTGCCAGCAATCACACACCTGCCAAACAACGAGCGGCTCGGAGAGGTGTCTCGACGCTGGAAGAAACTCAGCGAGGACAAGAAAGAGGCATACAACTTGAAAGCAGAAGAGGTACATAATGATGACACTGTGGCAGTCATTAAGTTTCAAAAAAAATTAATATACATAAATATAAATAAATAAATTAATTAATTTAATCAATATAAATGAATAAATATACATATTAAAATGCCATAATGATCAGTGTCATTGCTTCAAAGGTGCTATGAGTCACTGATTATAGAGGAGACCATCGGACCCTTCAGACCCTTTTGTTTGTTTGAGGAATTACTTATGAAGCATCCAGGCCAGTAATCCAGACACGTTTTTGGTTAACCTACCTTGGACTGAGCTGAGGCCCGATGATGGATTTTTGGGCCGACTGCTAAGCTGTAAGCCTAAGGTCGGTCCTTTGTCATGAATTGTCGTTTGTTGTCCGTCCATCTGTCCGTTTGTCTGTCACGGATGTACTGTGGCTAAACGGTGCAAGATAGGGCCAAAGTTACTATTAATCACTAATAAGAAGTGGCCCACACCCTTCCAGATGACATAAAAATAGTCGACCTTGGATGATTTTCAAGGTCAGTGACAACCAGTATGGTTGGCCTCACCCTAATGGCAGCTAGGCTTTTTGTTATGCTTATTGCATACTGTGTGAGTGAATCACGGAGACAAGCATTGATAAGACATATAGCTAGTGCTAGACTGACAACACCTGTAATACATCCTGTGATGACGAGTGTGTAATAAATTTGTAGCTCATCTCATGGCAATAAGATATTGTTGTCAACCTGTTCAGGAAATACTGTTTGGGGGGGTCCTGTGGCTTCGAAACCCTTATGCCAATGTTCCCCAAAAATTTATTAGCCATTGAAAGTTGATCTATCTGTTTGTCTCTCTGCCTATGAGCGCGTGAGCGCATTAGAGGTTAATTAACAATATACACTGTATAAATTCACAATTTACTTACTTACTTACTTACCATGTGTGTGGTCTTGTAGCGTAACCAGGAGTACAAGCGGGCGTACAGCAAGTACCTGCTGAGTCTGCCTGACGACGTGCGACGCAGACTGGAGATAGAAGACGTTGACAAACAACAACAGACGACCAAGAAGAAGAGTTTAAGCCTTCCCGCCCTGCCTCACAGCTCCTCACAGGTGGTCGTCGTAGTAGTAATACAAATGACAGCGTATAGTGTGGCTGGTCACAGTGGTCAGTGTTGTTTGTGTATACCTACCTTGTTGTTATGGAAGGCTCTGTTGAGGGCTTAATTTACCAAATTTCTAGGAATATTTCTCGGAAAAGTGTAACAGTCTTAGTTAGTACTAGTAGTGCCAGCGGCAAGAACAGCATGTACTATATTGTACTAGGACCTTAAACCTTATCGACCTTGAACTGTATCTTAAATTTTGATTATTAACTGGTATGCATGTCAGATTATTACAGAATATCATTCTTATTATTTCACGCTTTATGTGCTATGCACTCCCCTTAGCTGTCCATTGCTCTTGCATTTTGCTGTCATATTGTTGTCTCCCTTTATTGTGTGCTTTATTTTGTGCAACAAAACGTTTAACTAAATGCCGCACTTTGTCTCAAAAAAACGTCCCCGACATTTTCGATTGTCACTTGAAAACCAGTTATCAGATTTTGATAATTTTTGGTACCAATATTCCAGACACAACTTGCCATCAAATGACTGTTCAATTTCCCACCTCATCCACTGTCCACTTTTGCACTACCTATCTGCATAAGGAAGTGCCTTTTTAGAGTTATAAAATTAAAATTTAATATTTAACATATTTATTCGCAAAAATCAAAAAAATTACAGTAGTGCCTATGGGGAAAATTAAACAGTTCTTTAAACGGTCATATCTTTGGCTGGGTATGATAAGAGTCGTAATTTTTAGTTCTAGGCTATGGTTTTCGGAAATAGTCAATCTAATGGTGTTATTCAATTTTACCCCGGACCCTCTCTGGTTGCCATGGCAAAAATTGGCAACGAAATTTGGGACAAAATGGGCTATAAAGCACAAAAGGTGATATTATTCAGCAGCAAATTGACACACAGTCAGTGTGATGCGGACAATATCATCTTTTGTGCTTTTTGCTGTTTTCGATGTGCAAGTTCTTCGATGTTGCCATTAACAAGTGTATAAACTGATGTTTTGTACATTTATTAATATGTTATATTTATCTTGTGCATATAATGTGGCAGTCGTCGACGCCTACAATTGATCGACCTCTGAAGCCGGTCGCCGATGTCTTCATGTTTATTGAGGACAAGAAGTCCGACTACCGGAAGAAGCACCCGACGATGGATGATAACGAGCTGCAGCGGTTCATGGTCAAGGAATTCAACTGCATCAGTGAACGTGACAAGGTTGTTTTTCCATTGTCTTTGCCATACCTGAGTGACTCCATGAATCGTGTCAATAACAGTAATAATAGGATAGCATCACTTTGAGTTATGCAGTCATTGATATTTAGTTTGTTTCACGTGATGTGAGCTGTGGACGTGTTAAGAAGAAGATTTCTTATAAACTAAAGGCTCATTCTTTTAAGACGATTTGAGCTGGTGAGGCTGCTTTAACCCAGCCCAAGTTGGCTGTAAACAGCTGGCAGCTTTAACTGACTTTACAGTACGTCACAGTTCCTGTTAGTAGACCTGCTCTTACTAGGAAATCAGTGTTTCTTTCTTAGCCGTCATAGTAACCACTGAGCGCCAGCTATTTTGCTTGTTTGATGTGGAGAAATCGGTGTGAAGAAAAAAGAACCGTGTAGATTGTCTTAGTCTGGTTTAAATGTTTTGATGTTTGTTTATTGTCACTGTGTGTCATGCGTAGGCCAAGTACAAGAAGATGGCCGAACAGGAACGAGAACGGCTGGCGAGGTAAGGTTGTCAGCTTTCTATCGCATAGCAAACACTTTATTAATTGATCAACGATGATAAGCATTTGTAGGCACTTCGGAAGGCGGCAATTGTGAACTGAACTTAGTGCAGTTCGTGAAATAAACCGGAATGAAAGGATATGATCTGCCATTTTCTTTGCTTCATACATTTCTGTAGATACATTCCTGTAGACGCAACTGAACTGATCCACGATTTCAGTTTAGTTCATGTCAGTTGCGGTGTGCACGCCTTCTTCTGCAAAGCAACAAAAGGATGAAATGCTAAGCTAAGACATCACAATATATGAGTAAGAAGTGGTGAACCAAAGATAGCGTAGCAGCTGGCAGAAGAGATTGTCGTAAATCTGCCATTTGACAGTAGACCAGAGTAAGATATTGTTATTTAACACGTGATAAATACATGACTGGTAAATGATAGACCAAAGTAAGATACTGCTATTTCACAACAGTTGTATTTCAGTTGGCTTCAGTTGTATTTTTTGTTTTTGCTTGTATTCTTTTTAAATTCCTACTCAGTGCAAGAGGCCCTTTGAGGGCCTCTTTGAGGCCCTCTTTGAGGGCGTCACTGTGATGCATGGATCATAGAATGGCTATTGGCTAGTCCGATACAGCTTCTAGCCTCTTTTAATACTGCTTTGCCGATGTGACAGGGAGAGTGCACAGTCGATTAATAACTCATTGAAGAAGGCAAAGCGGGTTCCGTTTCCTGGAGAACCAGTCAAACCGTCACAGTAAGACGTTGATTTATGATTTTATGCCTCCGCGAATGTAGTGGTAGAGGCATTATGTTTACCGAGTGTCCGTGCGTCCCGGACAAACATTGTTAGCAAGATATCTTGGGTATTTGTTCACGGAATTTGACCAAACTTTCGCCAATGACGGACTTCGGGACAAGGATGAACTTTTCAAATTTTAGGGTCAAAGGCCCAAGGGTCAAGGTTACAGTGGGGTCAATGCCTCAAAATGCACTTTTTGGTTTTGTAGTTGTCACACGTTTTCGTAGGCATAATAGTCGACGGAGTTGTAACAACCATCTAGTCTGTTCCTGTATATAAATCAATAAAATCAAATAAGCGCACATATTTGTAAAGTGCCATAATGGCGTAGCTTCAGATATGCTAATGGTTACTTACAGATTATAGAAGATATTGTCAAGCCATCTTGCCTGTCCGAGAAATTGGCCTCAAACCATCTGCGCCAATACTGTAAAAACTTTGTTTTTTTTTCAACCTACCTGGGGTCAAACCGAGGCTGATAACTGTTCAGTTTATACTGTGCAAATGGGGCACTGCGACAAGCTACGAGTCACTGCTGGCGTCGTGCAACTTGTAATAAAGATGGTTTGAATACGCCGTTTATTATCTCTGCCAAGGTGAGCGTAGTGAACATTGGAGGAGATTAAGAGATTGGCCGTTCTGTCCGTTGTTCCTTCTGTGTACATAATGGCAATGACGTCATTGCACCAACGCAACGCCGGCTGTTACTTTTCCCTCCCTCTGCAGCAAAGCGGCTCTTCCGTGTCCCTCCCCTTTTCTTGCTGTAGGTGTAGTCATAGTAGTTTAAATCACTCCACTTGGCGGAGATATGCACTCTCACGAGCGCCTTCTGGTTATTATTGCAGCCATTAAAATGGCTGGATTGGTGTACAATACATTAAAACATCACAAGCATACTAAGCGCTGGGCTTCAAGGCACTGGCATATACAGCTCAACACTGTCTAGCTTTGTTGGCTGTGGCTGAGCAGCGCAACGAACAAAAAAAATGCAAAAATGTTGTGCAAATGTTTTAGGCATTGTTACATTTAAAATAAACGTCTGCTGAGTATTTTTGCAAATGTTTTTATTGCTTTGTGGTTTAACATTAGTTTGCGGGTGTGTTATGAATGATTGTATAGCTCGGGGTACCAGTTATTCTCGAAGGAGATGCTTGTTCAGCTGCGTGACGTTAGAGCCAATGAGCGACTGCAAGAGATTGGTCGGCGCTGGGTCGCGCTGAGTGACGATGAGAAACGTCATTGGAACAGGCGAAAGGACGCCATGTGGGTTCAGTACCGCAAAGATCTCGCTAAGTTCAAAAAGGTTGGTCTTGGTCAGTCACTGCTGATATTTAGTAAACTCCTTCTGTTGCCTCGTTCTGCAAAAAATGCTCCATTGCTTACTGTGATAATATGGTAATAGTATAGGCGTCGTATAAGTAGAGTAATTTAATGTAAAACTAGAAAAATCTACAAAAATATGTCTCTCAGTGCCAACATATGCGGTCGTTCTACAGCTGCATAACGCTAACTGTAAGTGTAACTATGACCTTTAACCTTTTGAAATGAAAATTGCCGCCCTGGATACTCGTGCCCTTGGAAACATTCATGCCGTTTTAATTATCTCCGCCAAGGTGAACGTAGTGAACATTGGAGGAGATTAAGAGATTGGTCGTTCTGTTCGTCGTTCTGTGTTTGTGTGTTCATGATGACCTATCATCATCTCCACATGTTGATTGAAGGCAGTTAACCGGCAGGAACGGTGACGCCCTCTTGTGAAAACTGCTACATTTTACAGTAGTAGTGTTTAAATTACTTTACTTGGCGGAGATATGCACTCTCTCGAGCGCCTTCTAGTTTTTTTTTTATTCTGGAGCCTGTGCAAGACACGTCAATGTGTAGTCTGTTAGGACATCAGCGTGATTATAATAACGTGGCCTTATACTTTTCCTGCAATGGCTTTATTGATTGATTTCAGCTGAGATGAGCAATATGTCTTATTAAACATACTGCTACAATGTAACCAGTTTAGACTTGCAGACTTCATGCAGTGAACTCAACGGCTCTATTGTTTCATCACTGCAGGGCTTGTCCCCAAAAGAGCTGAAGAGCTATGAAGAAATGAACTCTGGCGGATCTAAGAAGAAGAAGAAGAAGGCTAAAGAGGAGGTAAACTACTTGCTCATGACAGTTATCGAAGTGAAACAGTAGCGGATATTTTAAACTGTTCTTGCATTAAGTGGTAGCTGTTTTATGCCTCTGCAACCGTTTGGCGGTGCTATTTTGTCTTGAACTCTCTTTATCTCTAGATATGACACTCACATTTTTCTTGTGTATGCAACATATTGTCAGTGTTTATATCCATTTTATGAATTTGCGTTTTTACTTATGAAATGCTTGCTTACTTTGTTTTTAGTGCTATATTTTATCAGCCGGAGTCCTTGTCAGTGACCATATTTACTTGATTATATTCTCACTTACTTACTTCAGTACTTTGTTGCTTTGTTGCATTTACTATTATCGATGCAGTGTATTAGCTGGATTATGTAATTTGTTGTTTATCTATGCCCCATTGCTGTGCCGTATCAGCCAGAACTGGACTAGAATGATGCATATTCCTCATCAGATCTATGTATTTACTTTCTCAGCAGTGATATGGTGCCTCGTCTTGAGGCTGCCACGAGACAGATTTTTACTGTCTTGGTCTTGGACTTGGTCTGGAAGGTTGATGTCTTGACTTGGTCTCGGTCTTGTCACAAGACACTAACCTTTAAGGCAAAATGCAATACTGTGCGCTTTATGTAAATCATTGTAATACTAGTACAAAATCATAAGTTCACTTGACTTTCTCTCACACTTTCACGCCGTGTTACATTTCTGCCATAAATCGTGACAATTGCAAGGACACAAAACTTTTCGCTGACACTAGGTACAGTAATTATCTTAGGTCGCTATTTTCTCACCTCTTCAGTGTAACTGCTACATTTGCGTTTGTAGAACGAGTTTTTTTTCACAGGGCAGCATTATAATGCACCCACACCATTCAAATATGTCAGACTCTGTGCTTGAGCATCTGATGTTTCTGAGATACAACATGCAACGTTGATTTGCAGCTGCAGTTGATAAGCTGATATAGACTTCTAAGCTTGCGTGGTATAAAATTGTACAGATTAGATTGATGTTCACTGTGACTGCATTAATAGGATTATTGAGATTTTTTTTTTAATAGGTTTTGCTCAGACCTTTTCAGTATTCAGTGCATTAAATGCCTTGGCCTCGATCTTAAAAGTTGGTGTCTTGGTCCCATCGCTGTTACTCAGTTGCTTGTTTTCTTTGCTGGCTGTGTGCTGAGTTTGCCATGTCTGCTGCGCTGTGTTGTCTTGCAGGAGCTAGAGGACGAGTCGTTGTCAGAGAGTAGTGATGATGATGTTGATGACGATGTTGATGAAGCTGCCGCAGTGAATGGCAGCGACCTCGCCAGTGATGATGATGATGATGACAATGTTGCTGCTGCTGATGCTGGTAATGAACATCTTTATTCACTATGAAATGATAGCATAACAAAAAAGAAAACTAGACTGTCAAGCCGTGCACAGGGCTAAATCTGTTCATGGTAGCTGCCATGGCATGCTGCGATATTTATAGCAATGACGTCAGCGTCGGCCTAGCTAGCCCTGCCTATTAGCAGCATGGTTTCATTTCGCAGTGGTAAAGTATCAGTCCTGTGACTTTGATCTTTGACCTATGAACTTGAAATTCAGTGGGGTTCTTGCAGTTTTCCAGGTACATGTATGTGCAGAATTTCATTACGCTGTGAGTTATCATGCTAACAGAGAAAAAATAACACCAAAAGAAACAGAAAAACAAACTGTGCCACGAGGCTGGAAACAATACTGTCGTCGCTACTGCGGACAGTAATAGTTTAACTTAACCAATGTAAGTTATAGTGGCCACATGTCATATATCTTTATCACAACAAGCTACAAATCTCTCGCTATTTATCAACAATACTGCGTGGTAAATCAAAATTAACTAATCCTGGCATATTTTTTGCCGTATCAGTTTTATTTGTATTAAATAATTTCGTGAAATATGTATAACAGAGTCAGCATCGTCATCGTCGTCGTCATCGGAGGATGAGGAAGAGGAGGGGCTAGATGATGGCGGCACTGGAGCGAACATCGACGTCGTAGTGACAGAGTCAGATGATGACGAGAACGCCGAACTACTTGAGAAGAAACTCTTGCAGGATACCACAACACAGGTCTTTCTCTTTATTTGTCTGTCTCTCTGTCATCTTTCTGCTCTGTCTGTTTGCTCTGTCAACTGCCAGAAACTGAAACAGGTCTTTATACAAGAGTTTTTATGTCTTATAATTATCTTCGCCAATGGAACGAAGTGAATTGGAGGAGATTATGAGATTGGTCAATCTGTCC
>Ga0056128_1004930_pt1 | contig 16747 bp, 10 predicted proteins | sample WorMetLIZISLAND2_FD_71113 | JGI IMG/M metagenome (GOLD analysis project Ga0056128, IMG submission 71113) | Marine gutless worms symbiont microbial communities from Max Planck institute for Marine Microbiology, Germany - Olavius geniculatus... ... | reverse complement strand
GACAGACAGAATTGCGATGGCTAAGACACGCTGAAAGCATAGCTGCTTTCGCGCGTAAAAAGTAAAACAGTTAAACAAAAATACAACAAAAATAAGTAAGAAAACAAATACTACAGTAAGTAAGTAAACTTTAAAAAAATGCAGAAAGGAACAAATTTAAAAAAATGTTTTTAAACAGTTACAGCGTCAGAGAAAAATTAGATATGAACAAACAGAGAAGTTATTAAAAATTGCCTATAATAAGGAATATGTACACCACGAGGTTATTACTATACAAAAAATAATAACGAGAACGAAAACAAAAATTTCAATAACAATTAAAATCAAAACTAAAATTAAAGTTAAAACTAAAATTAAAATAAAAATGAAAACCGAAATGGCAATAAAAGTTAAAGTTAAAATTATATTTAAAGTTAAAATTAAAATTAAAGTACAAATAAAAAATAATAAAAAATAAGAAATTAAATTATAATTGAAATTACAAGTAAAATAAAAAATACATTTAATACTATAATAAAAATAAAAACGAAAATGAAAAAAAGCACTGTTATTGTAGCTTTATGTATGACTTAAGATACTGTATGCTGCAACAACTGACTCTTACATCTGTCAGTATGAAACAAACAGTGCGGTCGACAAGTCGCAACTGCTAACATATGCCTGGCGACACGTAGTGTTGCCAGTAAATGCATTAATGTAAAAATTATAATTTAAAAACTAAAATTAAAAATAAAAACTTTAAAAAAACGAGAGGGGTTTTGCTGCTGGGGATTTTGCGATAGACGACGTGAAAAATATGGCTCAGCACATGGCTATTAGCACTTGCTATGGATGCCTGCATAACAACGTCACAAAGGACCAGGTGGGGACCGGCGCGACCGTTGCACTGATTTGAAGTGTATGAATAATTGCACAATATGATTGACAGTCCGCACTGCGCGCTGTCGCTGGCACGCGACAGGTGCTTAGTGACAGCCTACTGTATGGGTGCGCGACGCATAGGAGTGACAGATACAGAACCTCTTGAGCTGTATGTCGCACCGCACAATGGCTGCACGCATGATTTTTGAAGTGAACGATTTATAGTACAATATTAACGACAATATTAGACTACACTATCAGCTGTCGTGCATGCAAAAAGACAGCAGGTGTGGGAGAAGAACGCTGACCTACAAAAATGGACACAGGTGCCCTGTAAAACGTAGCGTATGCAATAAGTAAGAAGGTGCCCCGTAATATCTTGAACCGCGGGGGGCCGAATTTAAAAACAACGTCCAGCTCTAGCCGTTTGCAAGTAAATGAGCAGTGAGAGTTGAGTGTGCGGGTGCTAAGGAGTCGCGGGACCTTAGGTCGTATAAGCGCGATATGATACGCTGTCGTGCTGCACGTGGCTTTCAGCTAAGCAGCTAAACTGTAATTATAGGGTGAAGCATGATACAATAATTATGATTGATAGCTGTCAGTAAGCCTAATAGCAGCGCTTCGCGCTACGGACAGCTGGCCGGGAAAGGCTACTTTTTAGGGCTAATTCTGTTCGTTTTTACTTGCGCGCACCCTCCCTCCAGGGAAGGGAGAAGGGTGGAATTTTAAAAAAAGTACAGGCTCAGACTGGACAGGGCGCCGCGAGCACGTGCGGTTATGAGCTAAACTGTAATTATAGAGTGATACAATAATTATGACTGATAGCTGATAATGACGAACAGATGTGAGCGGGAAAGGTCAAAAGGTCGTGAAAACGACTAACCGAAGTCCTATTGTGCTAGGAACCCTATTTGATTTTTCGTGCTAAACAGCCCAAAAAATGATTGATGGGTTAGGACCTGCTAGAACTGTTATTTGTCTTCAAGCTGCTGCAACTCTTATTTCTACACTACTTACGTACGTCGACTTCCTGACCCAGCTGCGTACATTACTCGATAGCGCAGTCGCCAGCACGGAAGTCAGACTGAGCTCGAGCGTAGTGATCGGTTCCGACGAGGAGAAGGGTCTCACGAAGGCTCTGCGAGACGTCTTTAACGATTCGACCCACATGTTGTGTGTTAAGCACCTGCGCGACAACATGGTCGACTACATGCGCAACAAGTGCGGTGTTCAGCAGTCGGTGCGTAACCGACTGATCGCGAAGATGTTCGACGACGGCGGCCTGATCAACGCTGACGACTCAGGCTGCGGAAGCATTGGCAACGGAGTGCGAGTCCGTGTCAGCCACACTCGCGCAGCACTTCCGGCGTCACGTCGAGCCCGCCCTCCGCACGTTCGTTTTCGAGGCGCGCCAGCAGCATCCGCGGGTCCGTCGGCGGTGGAACAACAACGCCGCCGAGTCCGTCAACCACCTGCTGAAGCTGTCAATCGAGTGGCATCCACGGCGTCTGCCATAAACTCGTTGACCGGCTGCACAAGGTCGTCAGTCTACAGATGACTAACCTTCGCCGGTCACTTTACAGCCACAGCAACTACACGCTGGTGAAGCCGTTCACTTGTTTCCAAATGCCGCACACAGCATGGCAGATGAAGACTGCCGACGAGAAGTGTCACCAGGTGGCGCTAGTGACAGTTGAGTTCGGCCAATAAGGTCCGGCCTACGTGGAAAAGACTTACGTCTGTAGACAAGAGACTCAACACGTTAAATGCCACACGCAGTTTTATGTGTATAAAATACGAACGACAGACAGTTAAACACGTAATAGAGAATAACATATAATAATAAACTAGCAAAGTCAAAGTCCGACTATTATCACCAAAGTTCTACGAGATAATCCTGGCGCCTAACAGCCTACGTTCTCGGCAGTACAAGCAGTTATCAGTTCGCGTTTCACAAAATGCACCACGGCGCCAGCACTATATTTCGAAGTGTTAAACTCTACTATCACAGAATTTCTATTACGATAGATTCACACGAATGACACCCGGTCACAGTTACGCCGTTGTTTTAGATTACGGCCAAATTGACTCAACATACAACAAACAAATAGACGGCAGACATATAATTAAACTAGGAACGGAACATGCAACTGACGCACAGTGACAGGGTCGAAAAGTACGTGCAAGTGTCGGCGTGGCACACGGCAGTTACACGAAAGCAACGAAGATGCGAACAGCGTCAGTTCAGCAGCAGTCGGCGGCGCTCCCCAGCGTCGGCGACAGTGTCCAACGACGATTGGTTGATCCCAACTCAACCAGGTGGTTCCGTTGAACCCCAGCTCTTCCGAGTGGATCCGTTGAATCCCAGCTTAATCGAAGTCGATCCCCGACTCAACCGCCTGACAAATATATGAGCAATAAACACTCACACTGCCACACAACCGTTTAACCTACGGCTAGAGCTGGCAGATAATATCCATCTGACAAACTACCCAAATTACCAAACATAATAGATCGCGGTTACGTTAATCATAAGCAGATATTCACGGCATATATCCTACCGCAACAGCATTTAATCTACGACAAAGAATAGACAAACTACATCTGTCTACTGACCAAATATTAATACAAAATTTAATCAAACACCCAAACATCGAGCTTATCGCTTCTAGCGGCCACAGAGTTCTTACAGCAGCTTCAACCAGAGCCCACGGCTCTCTAGTTGATCTATTGCTCGTCCAGACTCAGCGGCAACGACGCATATACTTCAGTGCCGGATACACTCCACGGTCACTGATCATATGGCCAACACCTGGCCTTAACCGAGCTGTATTACCACAGCGATACGACCACACCGCGTATCAATATACAACTGAGCCTCAGTCACACGGCTCACTACAGAGAGACGGCTCTAACAATCCCGCCTTAAGCTGGATCAAACAGGTTCAAACAGGCCACAGCCTAGCCTACAGCTCGTCACATGACGGCATGCCATACGCCTACAGGGATGCCCAAAACAACAAAGGTGAAATCACTTACCTATACGGGCTACAAAAAACTCTTGAAACATATGCAAAACACAAAATAACTCAATGCGAAAATCATTCAACTCGCGTAAGCAAAAATGACGCAAAAACACCCACGCGTCGTAGAGATATAACTTAGCTAAAGTTAAACTGAAATTCAACCGTGACAAAAAGGAGGCGCTGTTTGGTGACTTCTTGGCGTTCACACCTACCGGGAAATGCGCCAAGACCGTGACGTCATCAGACGGCGTAGTCACCATGCCGTCAACATCACGGATCACCAGGAAGCCAAGTCAGCGAAACCGACCACGTGCGGAACGGGCTCGCACGCAACGCTAGTCGATTAACCTCCGTACTTTTCTACCCGGCTCTTTTCAGGGCCACCACTTTGTCCAGAGAAAAACAATACACGTCGGTTATCTAAAAACAAAAATGCACACAAACACACTACATTGGTCATTATAGGCTTAAACGCAGTATTTATTCTTTATATTTGTATTTTAACATTTTTTTCACATTATTAGAGGGCTATTAGTCCTTTTTAGGGCCACGTACCACTTTATTTAAAAGAAGCCCTGAGAACAGGTTTCTGTTACCTAAAAACAAAAATGCGCACAATCTTAAATATTAACACGGATAGGTCTACTTGTAAAAAACATTATAGGCCTAAACGTATTTTTTAATTCTTTATTTTTTATTTTTTGGTATTTTTTATTCTCTATTTCTTTATACATTACTACATTGGCCCTTTTCAGGGCCACGTACAACTTTATTCGAAGAAAGCTCTAACAACAGCCTTCGGTTACCAACAAACAAAATTGCATATACACTCACACGTAAACGCGACTACTTATAGGGGTATAAAACGTTACAAACGTATTTTTTATTTTAACAAAAAATATTATTATTATTTTGGGCTTTTTACTTTTTTGCTTTTTTTCACTTTAATATAACGTCTGAATATAAATTTGAAAGTAAACGAACGAGATTGTGTTGGATAGTTGACGTCAAAATATAACGAAAAACAGCAAAACGACAAAAGGCGACCGAACAGAACGAAAAACGCCTTAATTTTAACACATAGCTATATAAGTTTAACAATATGATAAATGTAGGCCTGCACACAGAAAACTAGTGTCGCCTAAATTGGCGACACTGAGTGTTGCATAGAATTGGCGACACAATCCGTCGCTCTGTAGGCCACACTAATGTTGACAAAACAATATTTATTGCTTTACTCTATGGTGGGTGTGTCTATGGTATTGTTTACTTTTTGAAATGTGTGATTGCGCCAATTTGCGAATTTGATTTAGAGCTTAGTTCTTTCATGTAAAATACAGTGAAACAGTCTAGTTATATCATATTGTACAGTTTAAATTGTGCTAATTTATCCAGTTACTTGTAAAACTCCACCGTACATTCATAACTCGAACGCGAACTCTAAGGACTAGACCATGATAATGGGGTTGCTATAGTTTCACACCACTCAGTCTTAACATATTTCAATCACTTCATAGCAGTGTGAAACCATTTCCCGTTTATGTAACAAGTATGGTTCTGGGTTACTGATAGGGTTAGGGTCACGGATTCCTTTTTAACTCAGGCCTATGGTTGGGTAGCATTTCGCCTAATCTCATTTTGCTTAATCTAGGGTTAGGGTTAGGGTTAGTATAAGTATGAATAAGTTTGGATAAGTATGCGATTAACCCTATCCTTAACCCTAACACCCGCCATAATTAAATGTTGTTACACATACAAAAGAAGTAAACATGCATTACGCGGTTGCGTCATGCATTACGTCACGACGCGTTTAAGGACATCAGTAAGTAACAACTTTGTTCCCATTAGGCGAAATGCGATTAGGTGAAATGAGATGACACCAAGCCTATACCATACGGGTAGCACTAAATACCGAAAAATACCGAAACGTTTTCGGTAGTTTTCGGTCTCGAGAAAAATCTACGGTAACCCTAACTTTAACCCTAACTTTAATTGAAATATACTCCTAACAAATTGGTTTTATGTAGTTTTCGATATTTAGTGCCACCGAACCTGCTGTGATGTGACTGTGATACGTATTGGCTGTGTGGTGTGATACTGAGAGCTACTGATGGCAAGTGCTGTGTCACGAAACACCGCACCAACCACACTAGCACCAAATATATGATCAGATCAGATTGCTAACCCTCACCTCAACATCTAACCCAAACCCTGTACTTAGTGCAGTCAAGTGTTTTAATGTTTTTTGACACCAGTTAGGGATGCAGGTTATAGGCGAACATGTGATCTAGTATTTTGCGACATGCATATTTTTGCAAAAACCTGCATGGCGCATATCGTATATTTTGCTGCATATAATGGCATAAATTTTCAAAATCATATATGCGGAAATCATGCCACTCATGGGAAAATTTGCTATATTTCGCGTTTATGTAACAACACCACACAGCTGCAAATGTGGCGTTTTTGGATGACAATTTTCCGAGACGAAGGAGATTTTAAGAAAATTTTTTAACATCCAACAAGTTAGGGTGGGCTGTCTCTTTCACTATGCCACTGCTGATGTGGGTTATTCTATGAAGAGCTATAGACTCACTTTTTACCTATTTTGAACAGCACTGTTAAGCAAAAGCTATGAGGATTCTGTAACGGTAGAGATTGTGGTTGTTGTGCTGCAGCATAAAATGGAAAGAAAACCAGCACCATTGCAAGTGGATGAAAGCAGAAATACCCAGATGTCACGACTGTACTGTGGAGATGACCAAGACTGCTTAATGTGAATTTAATGGTTTTTACATAGCAATGATCTAGTGTTTGTGCCATATTAAAGAAGATACAAGTGGGTAAGAATTTTCTTTGCATTGAAAGTCCAGTGAAGAAAATATCAGAAAAGTGAGTTATGTTTATTGTAAATGGCCACTAAGCTTACTTATAGAGCCAGTAATAATAACGTTAATAATTTCTGTGTCGGTCAACAGTAGCAGTCACATAAGGTATTGCTGTTTAGTAGCAAAGGTTAATGGTGTGCATAAACTTATGTCAATGATTCTGTGTGTCATCTGCAATAGTGTGAAAATTGTCTGTGTTGCTTGTCTCACCTTAAAAGTCCATAGACACCAAAATTAACATATATATTTTATCTATTTTCCCAAAAGTGCATAATTTTTTTGATAATTTTGACAGTAATGTTGATGTTCTGTGTTTTGTCAACACGGAGAAACTTACCTTTAAAATGGGCAATTTCAGACATGATGTAAGAAATGCGATGCCATGTGGCTATGCTGCACAACCGGTGGCATCATCAGCGCAGTCCATCAACATCATGAATATTAATATGGCCTAGCCTTATCAATGACAACACTGGCTAGGCCATTAATATTCATGATGTTTATGGGCCGTGCTGATGACGTCACCGGTTGTGTCTATGCCTTGAAATTTTTTGCATAACGTAATGTGAGGTTATATTTTTGGCATGATCAGACATTAATTTCATATATATTTTTAAAGCTTAAATGAACACATTATATATACAAGGTGAAATGTTTAATTAAAAGCTACATAAATTGCACGAGTGAGTTTGACCATAGCCATGGACCTTTCCTTTAACCCCAGTTTCTTACCCTGGAGGATGAAAGGCTGAGCTGACACATGTGGTTAGTTACATGGCATGCTCAGATAATTTACCTGCCTAATTCGGTGGATATATTGCATGCTGGATTGTTATAGTGCACCAAACGTCCATTACGTTTGTGATAGGATCTGTAGCATGGAAAGTGAGATCAAACACTATGCGTTGACTCACAATTGCAGAAGGATGCCTGAGTGTCAGTTGATCACTAAATGATGTCTGTGTGTGTGTGTGTGTGTGTGTGTGTGTGTGTGTGTGTGCAGACAAGGCTGAGCTAGCAATGCTGCTCTGGTCTCATCTTCCGGCAAAACATGTGAAAATGCCATGAATGCACATGACAGCCACTGCAGAACTACAGCTCTATGACTTTGAGCTTCAGGTACGCTGTTACTGTAACTATCTCAACACCGACATTGGCAGTATTATGTTGTTTTTAACTAATGTTTATCTGCTTATTTTTCATTGTGTATGTGTCACTATTGGGTCATTCCATGTCAGTTCAACAAATGGCTCTAGCTCGACCATCTCAGAATTTAATGAAAATTGCAGGAAGTGTTCAGCATATGTATCTAATGAAGTGCGCAAAATTTCTGGATGATATCTTTTGTAGTTTCTGAGATATGTGCATATATAAAGTACCTAGTACGTACGATTCGCGATTAACGCCTTAATTTACAGCAAATTTAGATGCTTGTAATTTCCGCAATATTAATGGCAGAAGCTTCGAATTTTCTGGAAATGTTCACTCGTGCTGTGACACTGTAGTGCATATAACAAAGTGCACTTCTGTGCATTGTTAGCTGCATTGGGAGGGCCTTGAAAATGGCAAAAATGTTAGCGTTTCTATAAAAACGCCTAAGTTTGGCGTCCAATTGTTCCACTCAAAGCTTTATCTAGGAGTTTGATTTTCTATTAGCAACAAACCATGGCCCCACAGTCCTAAAATATATAGAAAAATCTGTGATATAGCCACTTCTGAATTAGCTAATGGCAATCACAATCCTTAAAAAATTTCCCAAGCACATTTTTTCGATAACTTCTGGTGTAAATTTGGCTCTGTGGGAAAGGTAGTAAACAAATGCAAGTTTTACAGCTGCCAAGAGCTGACACTGGGCTATAACATACGTAAAAATCATCATTCTTGCGTTACTATTTCATTTCTATTCTTTATGCCAAATGTATGCAACATTTCGCAATAACGCAAAAACTTATAAATGTTGCTATGAAACTCCACTGACATTACCTTAATAATTTTTTTTTGTGACAGTGTGAGTACACCAGATACATTGCACAGATTACAGCTGCTGCAGTTTTGTTGACTACAGTTTACTATTGGCTGAGTTTCAGAAATGCAGCTTCAACGATTGCCCGATCTTATGCAGATATACTGTATGGTCATCCTGTCGATGTGGTTGGCACAGCTATCTTGCACAGTATGTGCTCTGCAGGCACACAGCAAATATCTTTCCTTTGTGGCCACTGAAGTGTTTGTGATGGTCCATGAAGCTGTATGAAAACCACTTCATAGTCGCCATAGTCCTCGGACATGGATCGTACGCAGCCAACCCAATTATGGCCATCATATAGACATCTCACATAGGAGCCGTGTATAAGACTGGTAGGCTTAGTGTTGGCTGTTGTCTCAGCATAGATGACACTGTTGCTAACAAAGTCAGTTTCTTGTCCTGACACTCGGCTTTCAGCCCACATGCACCTGGAACAAATGCATGATTGTCTCTTGTCCCTGGGACTTGTTGCATTAGCAAGTTATACAACAAAGGATATTGTGTTTTGTTTGTATATTTACATAATGCATGCCACGCCACACTGCTGGTATATTATTAAAATTGTTTGTTAATTTACATGCTGTTTAAGATAATTGTAACAATGCACAATGACCAGTTTAGTTTTTTCAATCAAAATTGATTAACTAATCATTAATTTTTCTAAAGTTAGATATTAGCATTTATTGTTGTCAGCTTCAGTAATTACACTGTATCATGCGGCTTTGGCCTCTAAGACCAAGTCACAGCGTTCATCCAGTTCAAACAGTGGTGCCCAAATGTCTGTGTCCTGCTTCTTTGTATTGCAGTCTTTTGAAATGTATACTGTGCTATTAAAATACAGAAAAAAAATACTTACTTGAAAAATACAAGTACACCGTGTCTCAGACAAAAACAGTCAAATTTGTTTTTGTCATAACTTGTCAAATTTCAACTGATTTTGATAATTTTTGGCATGAATATGGCCAAGATTGTAGAATTATGTAAGATGTACTAATTTTCCACCTCACTTAATTGCTGTTAATGCACTACCTTGTAAAACATGGATGCTCCAAATTGTTGCATAATGCTGAGTTGTTGTTTCGAGTAAACGTTATAATAATTTAATTCAGCACAAAAACACTTTAGTGTAAATTATTTAGCAGAATTATGAAGTTGTATAACCACTCACTTGCAAATTATAAGAATTCATGTTCAAAGTGTGTCCCGCGTACAAAGACACAATGGCTTAGATGCAAGGCTACTGGCAGATAGTGGAATTAATGATCAATTGATCAAATGGCATTCATTCATCGATTAGACATATTTTAAGCTCATCAGTCAGCTATTTTGTTGTCTGCTTTTTTTGCCATAAAATATCTAATATCACAAAATTATTAAACCACGCGACACTCTCTGTCAAATTGATGATGCGAAAGTGAGCAATCTGATACAAATAACCACAGTGTGATGTAACAGTGTGGAGAATCTGTGTTTCACACAGTAGTGCGTTGGCATAAATTGGGTGAAATAAAAAATTAGTACATCTTACATAATTTTGTCGTCTTCGCCATCTTTGTGCCAAAAATTATCAAAATTGATAGAAATTTGACAAAGTTATAACAAAAAAAATTCTGGCTGTTTTTTGAGACATGGTGTAGATTGCTGTAGTGATTGATGTTTTATTGTCCGCTGTGTAGGAGCTTACAATTCTTCGTTGCTCAAAATGCAGTAAGGGTCGATTAGTCGAATCAGTCGCTGCTGTTCTACTTGATTGGAAAATGTTACATCATACTTGACAGCCGTGCTTTTCCTGTATGTGTGTGCATGTGCACACTGTTTCAGTGACTCTGTGTAGTTTCTTGTTTAATGATTCTATGTTTTACGAGCTAAAACACGCGTGTGCTTTTCACAATTTGTTGAGTGTTGACAGTCATTTCTAGGCAACACTGCTGCACTCTCTGATTTTGTATGGTGGCTATAAGCTGCTGTTCTGCTGTTACAACTGTAGTCTTCTGTTCTAAGTCACACAATTCACATTGATGTTTTAGTCTTTATTATTTTCATACTGTATTTTTATAATATTCACTTAATTTGGTTGAAAAAGCTCAAAAAAGATGTACCCAGGTCTGCCAGCAATACCTGTATGCAAAATACTTTGTGATTGCATCTTACTGCAGTTGTGACCACTGTTATCTGCGTGACTGATAAGAATCTTTCTAAATGAAAATACACTGTATAATTTTGAGTAGAAGCCCCTGGCTTTAATCAGTACATGCTGCCTTACCCCAGGGCTGTGACCGAGACCCAACGTTTATCTAGGGTCCTGGACCCTGCTCTTATAAGTCTAAGTTACCTTTACCCTTTGACTACCAGAAATTCACAGCATTTGCAAAAAAATCAGAAAACTGTTGCCTCCTATGTAATACATATCTGGGAATACCTATATCTGGGAACTCGATTCTATTAGGCATAGTAGTACAAGGTACCGTGACCCTGCCCTTGCCCTGTATGTGCTCAGGACACGGATTCTATCCAAAGTTTTACGGTACATGTTTTTGAGCGTTGACCACAGTTTGGTTTTTTGATCAAAATTGTGATTAATTAATCGTTAATTTTTGAAAAGTTAACTGTTATTTTTTATTGTTGCTAGCTCCAGTAGTTATGCTGCATCGTGCGTATCGTGCATTTATGAAGCTGTGTCACAGCATTCATGTGGTATTTGCAGAGATATATTTAAACCCTATTAGGCCCTGCTTGGTAAAATATGGGACACTCACATAAATTTTTTGACGTTAATGTACAAAAACTTACCAGAAAATAAATAAGTAATAAATGATCAGTATAGTTACATCTGTGGCCTGTGGAAAGGAGTATAATTTCCCTCTAAATTTTGGGCTGTTTGAAAATTTTCTTTTTATTTGAACATTTTGGTACAAAATGCAAAATGTCTATATACATTTAATACATACAATGACAAGTTCTTACAATTTTCGGTTTAAGTTGTTTCTGTGTTTTATCTTTTATATTAGATTATTCTGTAAAGGTTAAACTTACCGTTTCATTATTGTACCGGTATGTATGTGCATTGCCTGGACAGGTCATCCCCAAAATGACCTATACTGTGTCGGGTGGGATGTTAAACCTTACACACTCATTCAGGCATTCATTTGTTAGTGAGATGATGTGCCTGAGTGGTTGTGTACATGTGTGGTATGATGCTGCTGCTCACTTACGACACACTCATAGTTTGTGTATGTTTAATTTTGTTGTTCGTTATGATATTCATTGTATATATTTTACAAGCGCCTCATGCCAGCAACCCGTTTTATCTCTGCCGAACAATTTTGTACAAATTTTCATAAATAAACAAACACTGGCACAAACCCTAACCACTGACTATCCTTAACCCTAACGCAAACTAACCCTAACTGTACAATGTGGGAAAATGCGAGAGTCGTAATAAATTTTTTTAGGTAATAAATGTCTGACTTGGGGTTAAATGTTGTCAAAGAAAGTAAATTTTGCTACGTTTACTTTACTTTTTGCAACATTTAAGCCCAAGTCAGACTTTTATTACCTCGAATAAAATTAATTACGACACCGAAAAGATAAAAGTTGCAAAAAGTAGGATTCGAACCCGAAACCTTTCAGGCAGCGAATGCGTGACGCTGTCCACTCGGCCACCGCGGTTCTTGGCAGAAGTGGTTCAATTGCGCTATTTTTGGCTGCCATTATACATGCTATAGTATAATTACTGGGTATAAGGCTAGCTTATTGGTTGGCACAGATAGGACGTGGTGTTGGCGTAAGGCGCTTGTTATATTTTCTATAGAGCTGGATCAAGATTTATCTACTAATTCCCTGGTTGCACGGAGCTTAATGTGGTTCAGTTGTTTAATACATTCTGTTATGTTTAAAGGCGTTTATATTGTGGCTTTACAAGTTGCAAATAAATGTAGCCTACTGAGCGACCAATGTGTGGCAAAAAGTGTAGCCTAGGGCGCCAATAATGTAGTCTAAAAGGCATCACAAGGTGTAGCCTAGGAAGCAACGTAAATGTAGCCAGATAGGCGACTTTAGTGTGGCCTTGGAAGCGACAAAATTGTAGCCTAATAAGCGACAGATGTGTGGCCTATAAGGCGACATATAGTGTAGCCCTATCGACGACAGTAAGTGTTGCGTAAAGGCCACACAGGTGTTGATGTAGTTAGGCGACACCAATGTCTGGGAGCCAATCGCGAACACCCGCTGTCGCCTACCGTGCAACACCGGTGTTGCGCGCTAGGCGACACTGGTTTTCTGTGTGTGGGTAGAACAAACATCACAGATAAATGAAGTTTCAGGTTGTACTGCCGGTTTTTTTTTCGCCAGTACAAGTTTACTTTCTTACTCAGTTTTTGTGCAGTGTTATTCATTGACGCTTCATACGCTGTCAGCAGCTTTAACTGTCGTCCAGCAGCTTGTTTTACGGTAGGCTTATTTTGAGTTTTTAGTGGACTTATATAGCTAAATTTTACTAAACAATATTTTGGCGTCTTTCGGCGTCTTTCGACGTCTTTCGCCCTCTTTCGCTATGTTTCATCATAGGCCGTCTTCCGGTATTCGCACGGACCCGTAGATCGGCGATGTTGCTGTTAGCACTGAAAATACTGTGATTAGAAAAATGGTAATGGTATCCGGATCAGCCGAAATTTTTAATGCCGCCAAAAATTCGCCGAAAAAATGCGTAAAATAAAAAGCCGTAATCTTAGCCTAATTTCTGAAAGTCATTAGCCTAACACGATTTTGCCACACAAAAAATACGCACTTATTCTTTTTACTTATTTATTATACTAGGAGAGTTTGATGGTTATAATTCTGTGGGTGTGTCTCTGTGTTGTTGTTGACTTGTCACGATTTCGTATCAAAGTTAACATCTAGCGTGTTTTCTGTAAATGGCTGCAAGAAAGACATATAGGACAACTGAAGAGGCTTTAGCTGCAGTTTTTGCATTGCCGTTGGATGCCAATATATTCGAGAATGACTTAGACGGGTGCAGTAGCAGCGAAGATAAAAATGACGGTGCTGAGGTCGGGTTACGCGCTACTAGGGATGTACCTGATGATGATTCAGATGATAATATTATGTATCGGCTAGCCAGTTCTGACGCTGAAGATGACTCTGACCTGTCTGAAACATGTTCAACCACTGATAATTATGATGACTGCTGAAAATGAAGAAGAGTGGTCAAAGCAGTCCATTCCGAATGCAACAGTGAATTTTGATATTGTGCACGTGTTCTGTGATTTTGTGCATTCATTTTACTTTCTGTTGGACTGTGCCATCGTCAACGCTTGCATATTGTTCAGTTCTGTTCACCCAGATGAATCGATGACAATGTTGAACTTTCGGCAGAAGCTGTTCCGTGGACTTGTGTTAAATTACACTTCTCGACGCCGCCGTTTCTCTTTGGCTGGTTCTGCGTTTGTCTGTAGGCGCAATACTCACAGTGCAGTCGGCCCAAAGAAGGCTGATGTACCTGATGACATTTGCTTGCTGTCAGTTGGAGTGCATATGCCCCAGGCAATGTCTTGTTATCGACGTTGTAGAGTGTTCAGCAGTCGTACAAACAATAAACGATCGAAAATACAGTGCAGTATGTGCGATGTAGTTATGTGTGTGGCACCTTGTTTTGCTATTTTCCACAAGTAGCAAAAAAGATGTCACATAAAGCTACTGTTCGGACTTCCAGTGACTATGAACTGTTTGAGATTCAGAAATCTCACCTCGGTGGTGCTCACTGCCTTGATATCGAATGACTTAACTTTAAGCTACATAAAAGCGTGCATAAAAGTAAAGTAAAAATACTGCTGTGTTTCTTTGTTATTGCAATACTGTTTTTGCGGACAGTGGCAGTGTAGTGTGTGCATGTCTGTAGATGATGCAGTGTGTGCAGCATACCTCTGTGTGACACCTTGTTTTGTTTATCTACCACAAGTAACAAAAAGATGTCCACACAGAGCTACTCTGCATACAGTGCACTCACTTGTAGCACATGTTTTATGATAAAAACTTGTTTGCTTCTTTTTGTTGTACTTGCATATACACACTGTAATATGCAGCATCCCGTGAATAATAATTTTGGATGCATGCAATCCAATCTCTTTTCATTGACATTATATAGGCCAAGAGTTAGCTACGGAAATTGAGCAGGTTTCCCTCAATTTACGGAACACCATTCCTACGGAACTGGTTCCGTAACAAATACGGATAATTTTGGAAAAACTGTCCGTAGATAAACGAAATTTTTTTACAGTGTATAACACAGCAGGTGTTGATTATGCATGCGTTTCAAACGCGTCTGTGATTTCTGTTTACAGGTTACTTATTACCAGGATGAGCACAAAGGTTCAAGTCGGTGTTCTTATTTTTGTAATTTTTGTAGTCGTTTTGATTTTTTTTTAATGTCGACAAACAGGTTAACGTATAGACAGCTGTGTATTAAAAAAGTCAAACTAGCACAAACTCGTCGGCACTATAGCACATCGGACGAGATGCGGTATATACTGTATGGCGATGGCAACCAGTTTTCTCTATATGACACACAACTCAGTGAGTATATACGCAGCCATATCTCAGGACCGTCACTGACACAACCGCGACTTCTGGCTAAATCACATAAAGCTCGTTTTCCGACAATGGCGACGTTCGTGGACAAACTTTTGTCTGGACGTCGAAACGGCTTTTTTGTTGAATGTGGTGCAGCCGATGGCGCATATCAATCCAACTCGTTATTTTTTGAATTAAAGAGAAACTGGACCGCATTACTAATCGAACCTAACCCATATTTTTACAGAGCAATGCTGAACAAAAACCGGCGTGCATACGTGTTGCGAAGTTGTCTCAGCACTCAGAGAAGACCGGCTACAGCTCAAATTCTACCTGCCGGTTTACTCGGCGGCATTCTTAGCAAAATGCCTTCAGATTTTTTGGCTTATATTGGCAAAAAAAAACTACAAAAACATCAAGTTGCAGTTCACTCTTTTCCGCTGAATGCGATTATGGCGGCACTAAACATTTCTCACGTCGATTACCTATCACTCGATGTTCAAGGACCGGAACTAGAAATACTGCGTATGGTTGACTGGACGCGGCTGCATATTGATGTAATTACGGTCGAGTATGTCATCACTGGTGGGCCTAAAATCGGAAAAAACATAAACGCGACGTTGAATAAATTCAGAAAGCTGCGACAGTTTTTCCGCGAGACTGGTATTTACAGAGAAGTAGCTACATTGCCGCCCGGTAATGAAGCTGTCGGAAGCGATATTGTACTTTTTCGTATTTAAGATTTCTCTCTATATTGCGACAGTTATGCCATTGTAAATTTTTCGGCGGCCGGAACTGGTGACAATCTGGTGATTTCCGGCCTTGACTTACTTCCAGCTGCCGAGGGTTTACTGGGATTTTCGTTTTTCAGTTTACGGAGTTAGCAAATAAGTAATGTAAGTGTAAGTGATGTAAGTATGTAATACGTATGTAAGTGATGACGTGTAATATAAGAGAAAAACAGCAAAATCCGGCACGAAACAATCACCAAACTTTACGTTACAAAGAAACCATGTGATTACGCCACAGCGGCAGGGCCGCCAGCCAATCGCAATCCCTCGACTTTCTCCCTTAGTATCCAGAATCCATTGCGGCGATCTTGTTAAAACATAACGACCATTTGATTCACGCAGGCTCAATTAAATATTCATCGCTATATCAGACGAAAAATCCGATGTATTTGTTTGTATCAGTCGCATAGTTTGTAAATAAATTTGTAAATGCCGCCGAAGATTTGTTGTATATGTAAAGAATACGGCACGAGTCATTCACCGAAGCGAACATTTCATACGTATGCGCCTCACTTTTCTGTTTTTGTTTACATTGTTTACATCAGTATCCAAGCAAGGGGTCATTCGGTAATTATGTCACACTATTTT
>Ga0056128_1004929_pt1 | contig 16749 bp, 9 predicted proteins | sample WorMetLIZISLAND2_FD_71113 | JGI IMG/M metagenome (GOLD analysis project Ga0056128, IMG submission 71113) | Marine gutless worms symbiont microbial communities from Max Planck institute for Marine Microbiology, Germany - Olavius geniculatus... ... | reverse complement strand
AGCACACGTCCGACAAGAAATGCGGCGGGCGGGCGGGGTACAGGCAAAATCCCCTCACCACGAAACCCTTCTTTCATGCCATATTCACGTACCTCGCTGTATGGCTGGATTGTTGTAAACAAATATTTTCTCTGCATTTTGTTTGTTTCTAGTAATGCTAACTATAGTCGAATAATTAACTTGAAAATGGAGTAAGTTCGCGGATATTTAAATGTACTTATATGTAACTGAAATTTTTGAAGAAAGCTCTCGTACTGTTTGATCGCTAAATGAATTAGATTAAGAATCAAAGTGCCAAGTTAAATTAAAAGCGTGTTCTAGCAATCCTTTCTGACGTCAGTAAACTGGTGTGTAATAATGTGTACAGAATGTCAAACCATCTCTGAACGACTGAACGTCACCTGCCATATGGAATCACACAGTATTATCTACGACCCGACGCAGGTAAACTTGCCGTCTTAACCCCAGCTAAGCAGACGGACATTCAATTTAACCACCCCGGAAGAACAGAAGGCTGAGTTGACTTTGGTGGATGGTTACATACCGCGATGGTTTACCTATTCGCCGAAAATTACCCATCCAAGTAGAAACCACTTGAGTTGAACTCACGAGCTTTTCGTCACGAGCCAAACGTCCTAACGGTATGTCACCAAGTGGAGAAGGGTTTTGTTGCGGGGTTTGTGCCTGGCAGGGAGTAGAAAGCGAAAAAGAAAGACGAAGCGAAGACGACGGTAATCTTGGTCGACTCGTCGATCGGTGGACTCGGATAGCGGACAATCGATACGACTTGGCACACGGTACGGCACGGCATTGCAATAGTCGCGCCGTCGCTGAATCCGTGCGCAGCGTCCCCGCATCACCCTGTCATCATTTGCCACGCGATGTCCGTCCGACTTGTTTCTGTCTCACGCAGTCAAACAACAATGCAATCTTTTCATCGCAGAATCTACATCAATCGACGAGGGGATTTTTAACAATCCGACTTAGCCCGCTGACGTTTTAGCGCACACTCAATGGCGGCTATTCAAATTTAACTGGAGGGACTTTTCGTAAGTTTCGCAACTTGATGATATACCAGACTGAAAATTTCCTTAGTCTATAATCTTGCATTCATTACTTACTTGCATTACAAAGAAGTTCAAATTTTGTTTAGCATGGGCTATTCTAAAGAACAACTCCGTAAAAAAAACTTATAAAGATTGGCATCAGCAATACGAAATTTAACCAAACTTTCTGAAGGTTTCTGAAACGTGTTTAAACTTCAGAATATACCTCGCTGAAATTTTGACGATACACAAACGTAGCGCTCAGTGACCTTGCAGTAAGAAACGAAGTGCCAAAGACGCCTAACATGTTTCTTGCTGCAAGATCATACGAATAGGCTGTGCTGTTTAACGTCGTTATATCAATCGTTCAAGTCGTATGTGCTCGATCGACAAATGGGAATGCACCGATTGGCCGAGGTAAAGGTGTTTACGTGACAGTGTGGGTATAGTATTGGCTGGTTAGTAGTTCCAACGTAACTTACCCAGTCAGTCAGCAATCAGCATTCAGTCACGCCACTGTGTAGCTCGCTTTCACCTCTGACCCATTCAGTCCTTGCAGTCGACCCACGACGTCAGACGACTCCAAGAACACACATTGCATTGCATATTCCAATTCGCCAGAGCATGCGTGCCGTCGGTCGGTCGGTCGGCTCGGCTGAAAACTGCATGTTATTCTGGCCCCACAGTTTAGTCGCCGCTAGCTCATATCGACGGATAGTCACCGTCAAAAACTTATGTAAGCTTACATCAGCAACGTCACTACGAAATTTAACCACAAATAAAATGAAGCAGAAATAAAAACAGTGGTGGACGCGCCAAGGAAAAAGAGTCTGGGAAGCCTGGGAGGGGCTTGCCTCCTGTTCAGTTATTAAGGTCCGGGGTGTCACGGCCAGAAAATTTTTGCAAGTGAATTGGTCACGACGGACATACCTTGAAAAGTTCATTAGAACAACCGCCATGATTCAATAGATACAACAGTGAGTGTTTAAACTTTAAAGTTTGCTTTTTCGAGTAAACATTATAATCGAGCTTTGGATATTCTCAAAAAACGAACGAAACCGTCATTGTTGACTCTCAACCGCGGAATGATGTTAGACTGCGCTGATGTCTATTCTACTTTATATCACTGCCACGGTAACTGATTTTAAGTCAGGTCTGAACTACAGTTGCTATAATTCTCCGCAGCTCCGCGATGGGTTTCCTATATGAGCTATAGGCCTATTTCAGAAGATTATCGTAGACTCTAACCGAATGTCGGCATTCTGTTCTCATTAACCCCTGAGTTATAACTGTGACGCTTTTGCTGTGCTTTTTTATTTCTCATTTTGTCTGTCAAGAGCCGCCACCTCTGCTTCCTCTAAGGTAAACTCCATGTTTGCATTTTTGTTAATTGCGCCGCTCCTCCAGTTCTTTTGCCGCGCGACCGGAAATTCGAAAATTTAGCTTTGAATATGTTTACAACCAAAAAGCGTTGCAGCAGTTGGATGTAAAAATGGTGCAAAGTGATGCATCGGTAAGTAGTTACATAATGAAATCTCTCCTGCATAAAAATTTCCTGACTAAGATATTTGTCGACAAAAATTTAGCCAATAATATACGACATAAGCCAATTGGCTCTATGACAATGAATGGAGGTCGAAGGAAAGGAAACCTGCACTCAAACTTGACACAATACACAGCAACCGTTCGGTGAAACGCGTCATTCACGGCACCAATTTACGGATCACGAGTGCACGAAAACGCGCACACCGATGACAAGGATTGGATCTAATTCCAGTTGGCGAACATCATCCATTGTCGTTCCAGACAGCGAGATCGAAGCACGACCGCTGATCGCTGGCTGCAGGGTCGGGCGCGCGCCAAAGTCAATGGTTATTACTCATTGCGAGTTGGTAACATAAATGCGAAGAGAAAGCGTTGGTTGGTCGCTATTACATAACGCACAGCTCTGCGTCGGGCGAGGATGCCAGCCAGCGACCCGCCGGCGGGCAAATTGATTGATCTGCCAACTGGTCGCAAGTGGTTCGTTCGTTCGTCGTCGTGCAGCTAGTCGTCTGCAAGCCGCCGTCAAATCCTCCATGTACTGGTGACCATCGTGACGCAAGACCCTGAACGGGACCCGACGCAACGGCGACAGACGGTCACATATGGTGCTTCGTCGGCAGTGCTGCATTATAGGCTGCACAATGTCGTAAAAAAACTTGACATGCGGCTGACTTTCTTGTTTCCAAACTGCCGCATACCAGCGATCAGAGACATTATAACTTCATCGAAAGTACTACTGCCACCTAGCCAATACAAGAAATTTCAGCTAATGCTCACGGGTCGCGCGAAAGCCTATAGCAGTTTCTGTTCGCAAACTGTCAGTCTAGGTCCAACCATTTCGTCGCGACTTTTACGGGGGTACCGCTCTTTGATGCCCTCGTGTGCCGGTTTCCTTGAACCTAAAAAATCGAGACTTAAACCGTCGAAATTTACGTTCAATGGTAAAAATTTCATACGCAGCTTGTCCATGTCTATCTCAATTGGTTTCGGCGCAATTCGCTCTTGCAATGTGTCTCGCAGCCCGAAATCGCCAAAAAAAATCCATAAAACCCCCTATTTTGGCGTGCAAGGTCATTTAAGGTTATTGAATTGGGCGCCAATCGAGAGCCAGTGCACGACTTCCTATTAGTGAGTAATAGTAATCTAGGCTTTATCTCGCACCGTTACTGAGATACAGCGACTTACTGGCCAAAAATGGCATCATCATGGTATACAAAAAGGTGTGTCTGTGTCTTTACCCACGAGTTTAGGCCTTATAGTTCAGTATATTTTAGGCGAATACCAGGCTGTTCGCACATGTGAAATATAACAGAAATTCAAAAAAGTGAAGCGGTGGACCTGCCCTGCAGCTGTGGAGGTCCGGACGGGGAAATGTCACCCCCCCTTAAAAAAATCAAAAATACAGATACAACGCTGTGCAATTTATTACAATCTAGCGGATAGGCAAAATGTACAGCTTAATGCCTTAATGCATAAAAATATCGCTTAGAAATTTTCAGTCATTACAAATAAAATCTCAGAACACGTCAGTTCCACTTGATGACACCAGGTCATCAACAATGGCACGGACAAAAATCGATGCTTTTCCGTGCCACTTTTAAGTGTCGAAGGGAACTTACCGTCCGTGCCGTATTGGTTTCACAGCCCCTAATTCAGAGCCGGGAAATACCGAATTGTCCTCTTGAAAATAACCTACTAGCCACGCCTGTCGACCTTTTGTCTGTCACCGTTCGTCGCGACAATCGCGTGGACGGGCGCGGAGAGGTTTGACATGCGACGCCTGGCAAACGTCGAGCGAGAAACGAAAACATCGAACCTCGCGGGGTGTAATAAGTTACGTATACACTGCTCGTCTCAATCAGCGCACATCCATCGAATGACCAGTGAAGCAGCCATGACGCGACTTCGACAGCGACACAAAAGATCGTCAAGTTCACTATGCGTCTTCGCTATGCGCAGTCGGAGAATCTCGCTTTGTTTCAGTTCATTGGTACACGCGACGTTTATTATTGATCCGCTCACTAGTCAAAATTGTTACAATTGCTACATTGTTGTTTGCTTTATGACGCACAACTGCAGCAGTACGTTATGAAAACGGTACCATTGGGAGGTGATCGTAGTCTAAAGTATGGTAAAATACTTTGCTCTATGATAAATAAACGATGAGTTGAATTGATGCGTTATTGTCAAATGCAACACAAATTCAGTGGTGGTAAATATTTACAAAATTAAGCGTAGAATCATAGGTACTAATATGCAAGTTCTGCACTACACTTTTTTTCTACACATAATTCCGAAACTTTATCAACGCTCAAAAATAGCTTGGTTCTCTTGGTCCACTTTGTATCCTGCATAACATTTTAATGCGACAAGTATACGTAACGGTTCCGACCACGCGGTCTTACGCGTAGGCGCGCCTTCGAATAGTTAAAAAATTTGGAATTACGCCTAGAAATCCCCAATGTAAAAAATTTGGCCAAGAAAGACTTGGAATATCTTCGACCGAAAAAAAACAAACGTCTGTTTTTGAAACTGATCCTTATGATCGTCACCGCTCACTCTGCCCGTTTCGTCCAGTAATGTGACAAAGTCGATATACTTTTTGAAGTATATGCCGCGGTAATATTACTGGCATTACTATTAACATCATTCTTACACGAACACGCTTAGCAATGATACGTGCGTCTGAAGCGAAGATTTCTAGGAACGACGTATGCTGCAGTGTGTTACTAGTAATGCGAGCGATGCAGAAACGACACGGTAACGTAAGCACTCCAGCAGCCTAGCTAGGCGCCAGTGTCACGGGGCGCCAAACTCTCAATTAATCCTCATTATCTGGTCCATAATGTTTCCGCTGGCAACGCGCGCGCGAGTCGAGTGGCCAGCCTGCCTCTGACGTGGACGATGACTGACGGGCTCTTACAGCGGCAAGGCAAAGCCGGGCGCCGACGACAGCCGCGAAAAGGGTTTCCCGACGAACCCGGGAATTAGTTAAGCGGCCGGGGGATAAAGATGGGACGAGAGAGAGGTGGGTCGGTTGGTGAGGGGGAAGAACGGATAATCGGATATTGGCGCGATCAGTGCACGTAGGCCGACGCAGCGATCGGAATAATCAAATCGTCGGAAACGGACGGCGCGCCGGCCGGCCGGTCTGCCATGATGATCACGTGATGCGGTCACGTGTCATCGCATTGTCGGCCAGTCGACTACTCGCTAAGATGCGTCTACGCCGAGCGCATATTGAACGAGCGCTGCCATCGCATTCCCGAGTAGTCAATACGATTTGCCCGCAACTGGCACCATCAAGAACAACAGCTTGTGTACTATGTATAGGCCTACTGTATAGTAGTATAGAGGACATTTTTTGCACTTCTGTTCTCTGCAACGTATAACTAGAAGTACAGACTACAGCAGCAGCCTGCGTACATAAGATGAACATACAAGCTATCGCTGTATGCAATGCATATAGAATATACCCTGGTAACATCACACAGGTGTTTTAACAGTGCTGCCCCCAAAACGTACACAGTATGTGGTCCAGTATAGTTTACCACCCCGTCCTAGACATTAAAATTTTGTATATGTTGCGTCATTTTATTATGACTGACGTTTTTTAAATACAAACAACAGAAGGTCTAAAACTGAACTTACCGATATATTATCGAGTATCGACTCAGGTTTGGCCTTAATGAAAGCGGTGAATAGAATGATGTCATTGTTCGTATATTTGTTCATGCTGAACTTTATTACTGAAACTCTGTGTAAGAAAATCTTCAAAATTATCATTGTAATCGTTTTCAACTTATTTAAATTCTTTGCTCGTGTTGTCGTCCGAAATCCTGTTATTATCGTTGCACGAATTTGATGTGTCATCTATTAATATTGAGACGTTTGAATCAAGACTGGACAAAGGGTGGTCAAAACAGACAGTTTGTTTTTGTTACAAAAAAGAGCTCCAACTCTGATCATTAAAATCTGTAGATAAAAATCTCGGTATTCTGCGTCTCGACTTTACCGATAATGGTGACGATGCTGAAATTTTTACTCGTACAGGGGCGGCGCCAGGTTGTCAGAGCTGGGAGTCCAAGTCGAGTGGGTGTCGATTTACCGCTGCTACCCCCTCTCCACACCACCCCTTCACCCATCCAAAAAGCTCGAATTTGCATGAATCTTATGGGCTATCCTCTTAGGGGCTGGTGGTGAGATCCGGACTCCTGGACCCCCCGCCCGCCGCCGCCCTTGTCCATTACTCCTTCACGCGATCGTTCATTCAAGACTGAATATTTACTCGTTTCATAAATCCTCTCCATCACGCGCAGACTGTTTTGTACTTATCTGACTGACTTAACAGACTTCTTGAATTTGCATTATGGGTTTTTAGTTTCAGTTTATTTTTCGTTATTTTTGTTGTTGCCAGGTGTGGATAGTCAGTTAGTCATTCGTCAGTTTTAGCTCACATGGCGCATCAACTTATCGCAACATAAACAACAACATAAAAACACTGGGAAAATAAATCGTGTAAAAAGTTTTTTACAGATTTTTTTTCGAAGTGTTAACAACAGAAAGAATGTTTTGCATTTTGCTTTCGATTATAACAGCACGTAGCGGTAACGTAACATAACGTAACGTGACGTACTTGTTCGATGGCGTATAATGCGCGATCGATCGTAGAGAGCATCGACGAGACGGAAGTCGCGACGCCGCTAGGACACACAGTACTGTATGGCGACTGTGACTGGCGACTTACAAGACGTCGTCGGTTAAAACTGAGCACGACACAGCGGATCAAGGAATGTCGACAGATGCTGCGACTCGTGCTGCTAGCAGCTCCTCTACTCCGCTGCTGCTGCTGCTATAGTTACTGACGCCAAGCTACGCCGCATCGACGCACGAATAGAGATGGGCGGTGAAAAATTCACCTCTCTGAAATTTCGTGAAACTTTTAAAATATTTTGAAAAGACCTTTTTAAATGTTATTACACATGCTTTTTTCGCTGTAAAACGTTGTCATCGTTTGAGCAAAATTTTAATCAAGTAGGCTTACAGCAATACAAACAGAGTGTATCGTGATTGCAGTGCCATAGATAATGGCATAACCTATAATATTATATACTGAGTAGTTAGAAAAATGTATATAAAATTTAAGCAAGACAGCTGCAGAATGTAAAAGTGGGTGAAAAATGTTCAATGTAAAAACAAACTGTGCAATAATAATAATAATAATTGATGCAATAGCCGCATATTTTCGTAAAATACCATATTTTGCTAAAAAAATTGCAATTTTTGTCTGTGGCGTTTTTGATAATTTTGTTATGAAAGCTTTAGGCTAATGAAAGTTTTACGCTGAGGAAATTTTATAAAATTTTCCAACCGCAACTCACAGGAGCTGTGCACGCGGCACGCTAAATCAGTCCGGCGGCGGTTTTCAATTTCATTAATGCACGGGAATCCGCGCGAATTGCCGACTGTAGTGCCACGTCCAGACATAAACTTAGCACGAGGACGTTTGCTTGATCCCGCTGTCCGATTAACTGTATGCGAGATCGAGCCATCACCCCAGCGGGTCTCTTAAAAATGTGTCATAAAATACATTTTTTGTATTACATTATCCGCGAATAAAGGTCCCCGGGCGAAGAACAAAGTATGATTTTCGAAGTCTTTCGTTTTCTTTGCATTTTCAATATGCTTTTTTCAATCATTCAACTCATTTTCATTTTAACCCTTCCAGCGTGCAGCATTTTTTTGTCATTTCCACATATAGATGTTTCTCTTATTCAAGGTCTATTCCCGTCTATAGGTATATGTATCCTACGTTATTACGTTGTAAGGGCAAAGTAAGCGGGAAATATATATAGCACATGACACACTGGGATAAAATTTTAGAATAAATGAAGCTGTTCTGCTGATCCGAAACTTTAAAAAAAGACAAAATATTTGACCGGCAACCGGTCAAATATCCTATAGGTTATATGACCGGTCAAATTTTGTCACCGGTCACAGGCGCCTAGTCATGACCGGTTGATCTAAGGGTGCTCGTCGTACCGTCGCAGGGACGGTGGCAGCCGAGCAACTGACGACCTCAGCCGTAGCAAGCACAGGATCAAGGATGCGCCAGTCAGCTATCTAGCACATCAAGCCTAGCAAGCAGTCTAGCTGTCACAGTGCAGTCGGCAAGTTTTTTTCTTGTCTGTCGGAATCTCATATTTTACCACTCATATTGTACGCTAATTTTTGGGTTCATTATTGTCACGTAAATTGTTTAAAACGTTAACCCTAACTCAAACTCAAACCTTAAGCCTAACACTAATCCTAAGCCTTAAACACTACACCATAATATTTACGCTAATTTTATTTAGTAGCGCGTATACTGTATTTAATGTCATTCGCTAGGGGGCGATTGCGATATTGCGTTAAAATGAAGACAACAGTGCCATACTGTTGTTGAAAACACCGTGTAACGTGTTTGTTTGCAACCAAGCTTCGGGGCTACGCAGTTATAAGTAATTAACTAAATTATATTCCTGGCGATGTATTTTACCCGAAATTTTGGACTGTTCCTTAGGTCGCCGATATTCGGGCTTCGAGAAACGAAACGATAAGCTAAGTATACCAGAGACATCAACGTTACCGACAAATGGACAGACAGACAGACAGACGGATGGACAATCATTGTGGCAATACCACGCTTTGTCCCGCTACTTTCGTCGCGGTAATTTTTTGAGCTCAGCATGTCACCGACCATTTATTGCACTTACGTGAGTGTTTGTGCTAAGACTACACACACTATAAACACCGAACTAAAAGGCCACTCGAAGAGCGCAAACCTCAGCCATTTTCTCCGCTGTGTTCACCAGGTGACAGCATTATATTAGCATTCGGAGCAGGTAAAGACAACGGTAAAGAATCCGTCGATCATATCCTGGATCCAGACGTTGCATCTGGATCATCAACAAAATCTGATTACCTCTACGTTAGGCCAAGTTAAAATTTTCCCTGAAATTTTAGCCATAACCGCCTGTATCTTTAAACTTTTTGTGTAATACTGCTAACGAACATAGAGAGATAAATGAATAAACTAGAAGGCGCTCGTTAGATTGCTTATCTCCGCCAATTCGTGTACACAGACACTCGGACACAGGGACACACGGACACAAAGACGGACAGAACGACCAATCTCATTATCTACTTCAATTCACTTCGTTCCATTGGCTGAGATAATAAACGCCGAGCACTACAAAGGGCCTAACGTCCTTGGCGCGGATGTGACAATATCGCGGTATATCGTCGAGTATTTGTGAATGTGCGGCGCATCTCTAACCCGCAGGACTGTCGGAGCGTGTCGTCGGTGTGTGGCGCCGCGTGGTAACTGTATGGTGACTGAGGCCGCGCAAGATTACTCCCTGCAGTGCTATTGCAAGTTACGATGACGACCGCCGAGAAACCGTCCCAACGCCATCTGGCGAACGTACGTCGGCGCGAAATAATATTGCGCCGACTGGCGCTATTTCCGAATCGAATGAACTACAAATATTGCGTGCGTTGACAAACCGAACGGAATTCACGCCGTGACGCGATCTGGTACGATAGTTTAATACCAGTCACGCCGGGCGACGATATCAAACAGTTGTAGCATTAAGGTCAATTGAATTAACTTGCACTTTGTCTTATGATAGGCCTATACACAGCCTCCGTACGAGATTTCTAAAAATTTCTGCTATGGTCACTTGCTTGTCTGACGTTTTTATTGTCATGGATCGCTGCTATGAGATTGTGCCAATCAGCCTATCAGTCAATCGGTCTATCGATTAAAGTCTAATTAATTAATTGATGACCTAATATTAATTAAGTCTATTAATTAAAACTTGCGCTAAAAAGCTCACGAGTTGGCCTAATGCCATGCAATCCAGTCTACTGCAGTCTGCATGCAACGTAAGACAAAATGACAAAGTAAACGGTACCAAAAGTTGATGATCTCTCTTCAAAGCCCTGGAAACAATAATCATCTAATTTGCAAAAACAGGCCGGAAATACGGCAGTCTGCGTGAGAAACTAGTGTGAAATCAACGACCTTGGATGTCCTTATACGCTTTCTCTTCACAAAACATTTATCCTTCAAAAGTTCAAAGCCTACCGGAAAGTTTCTACGAAGATAAACCCACGCTGTCAACGGCAGAAATGTAGCCCATGGATATGTTTGGTTTCACTAATTCTCAGACTGCTGTATCAAAATAATTGCAGCATTTTGCGGTTTCCCTGTGATATAGCACGACTTTCTTGTCCTAGCTTTTCTCTTAGCATTTTTCCCTTCGGACTAGACTACGACTCGACGTCTTACGTCTTATTCTACCCCAGAAATAATTTTCTGACGTCGCATCCAGTAGTGAATATTTGGCAAGATTATTGCTTCACACGATTGCAATACCGTACAAACTGCACTCGTTATTCGGAAAGTTGCTCAACGTCTTGCATGCAGTGTTTTCTATGTACGATAAATGAAGAAGAAAAAAGATTCTAGACGGACTGGCTGACCGACGTCCGTTGACTGGGAGCTCATCAGTTTATCCCCGCTGCGGTGCTTTGTGCCGGAGTCCAGGGTTAAACGCAATTAAACCAGCGTACGACCTACGCCTCGTGTCGAATAGTGCCTTTAACTGAGCCACGTATGCGAGCAGTTCTTGTGAAATGCTTTGCTGTTTCGCAGAACTCACCGTTTTCTTTCCTAATGTAAAAGTAATCATTGCTAGAACACACTGCGCCTACGCACGGAGGGATGGCCAGGCTGAGTCAGCATAGGTAGTTGGGCAAATACCTATACAAACGGTCACCCATTTCGGTACTAACCCGGCTCGATGTAGAGTAACTTCGTTGATGTGTGCAACACCGTTACCACTGAGCCACTAAGCGTAGCAGTTATTAAAGATCATAATTTTAAAAACAAAACAGACGGTTTTAAAGACGACTTATTCGCCGCATGGAATGGGGAAATTAAAACATAGCAATAAATTAAACGAACTGAGCAATTATTCATTTTATAAAGCAGCAAATAAACAATCAGAAAAAGTTACAACAAATAATTTGAGCAAAGCTCGTGAGACGCGCGACAGCTTAGCAGTTCCTGTTTGCACATTGTCTTGGTCTATCTCTAGCCATTTTGTCGCAATTCACTCTTGAAATGTGCGTTGCACCAAAAATTTGCGAAAAATTCGCCAAAACCCACTCTTTTAGAAGTTCAAGGTCGTTCAAGGTCGTTCATGATCATCGATGTTGATAAAACGAAAAAGTTCGTGACCAGTGCTTGTAATGATAAGCAACATATCTATAGCTATCTGCAATCGTTTACACACTAGAAAAACCAATAGCGGCTAAATAACCTTTTTCTAGGGGGCACCCTTCTGTGACGCCCTCGTTCGAGGAGAACCTCCTTACTCAGAAGCACATAATTTTGTCACAAAAAACTAGGGTTTTTGTGGTAGCCCACAGTCAAAATTTCGTGATCCTAGCTTGTACCGTTTTGATACAGATCAAGAGTGCGACGAACGGACAGACAGGCGGACGGACAGACACCTGGACGATGGCTAAGACGCGCGAAGCATGCTGTCGCGCGTAAAAAACATAGCCTATTTGACAGTGGAAAGTCTATTTTTAGTTCCGCAATTTTTATGACTTGTCTAAAATTACTTTTTTAAATTCAATAGTTACCGTTTGTAGTGGAAATTGTATCAAATTTTAATACGTCAGAACTCAGACGTCGGGTAAGCGCTTCGCGAACGAATTGCCTAAAAGTGAAAGCATGCACACGCAGTGGTCAGCTATAGTGTATTGTACGGGGCTTGTATCCCTGCTATAGTCAGTTATCAGTGCGGACAACGTCGCAACAATTCGAAGCAAATAGATCACTAATCGACATTGCGCGAATAGACAATACAGTCGAACGCTGCCAGTCGGAATTGTCTGCAAATGTAGGTTTCGCACCTCCCAGAAGTGTCACGAAATGCGTAGGTTATATAGAAGATACGGTGACAGGTACAGTGTCGGACTTGCGGTCAAAAGGTCGTGGGTTCGATTCCCGATCGGGTCGCTATCAAGGGGTTACTACTTTAATGTGTAACAGTCTGCGACTCGTACACTGTAGTTTCAAAATTTTTTGACCCAATCTTGTTTGCACTATAAATTTTTTGATCGTAAACCGATTTTGATATTATTTGTTTAAATTATTTACAAGAACAATTTCAATAGAACATGTATACTACATATCTTCTACAAGTGGTTTTTTTACACAATAACAACATACAACTCAACCAAACCACTAAAGGCCGCGTATATATGGCTTCACACAATATGTTTAACGACTCTCAAAAACGGGTTAATCCGAGGGAAAAAAGCGCACAGATTAATTCGACCAACAAAGCGCAATTTAAAGTACGTCGCATCAGTCAGATAAACTAAAGATCGCCTAGCGAAGCAATGCGCAGCAGTTCTACTTGTCGTGGTGACCGTAATTGAGAATTCAATCGGGCGACGACGACGTTACCTTTCTGCCTGACTCGATCGCGATTGTCTGCTGAATCGCAGTCGACCTGATCAAGCAGAAGTGGCGTCGTCGCAGGGAGGGGCACGGGCAACTCCATTCCGCGCTAAATTTTGAACTGTTTTTTGTCTTTTCTGAAAATGCTCGTCCAAAATGCGCAATTTGGGGCTGAAACCATTTCCGAAAATTTAAGGGCAAAATTAAAATTGTGAGCACCTCAGTCGGAAATTTGTTGTTGTCTGTCAGAATTCGAGCATTTGTAAGAGCCATTTTAGCCTATCGGATTCATCGAACACAGTAATTCACTAGCCTAAGTCTTTATTATGCGCATGTACTGTATTTTATGGCGCTGTGTTCTTGAAGTGAATTATATGAAACTGGACAAAATAGGCTCACTGCAAAAACATGAATGACATTTCGAAAACAGATAGGAAAAGTTGAAAATTACAAAGATGGGTTTTTTTTCACAGACTAAGTCTGTTAAGCTTCATGCCTTCGCCGGTTCTAAAACATTTGTCAACATTTTTTTTCTTGAAAATGATTTTGTCACTTTACAATTTCATGTGATCATTGCTTGTTAATGATTACTACATTTTGGGGGCACAGTGAGAGACCAGAGTGTGTCCCTTAAACTGGTCCATAGTTATAAAATGTTTTCCATCGATGGGCGTATCCGGTTTAATAAACGTGATTGATTGATAACGGCCTTAGACTACCGCACGAAGCCGAGCAAAATCGCGCCTTGCCTCATGTGCCCATGCATCGGCATGAGTCTAAATCTGCGTTTAGGCAGATATTATTTTTTTCAGCGTCGCAGAAATCATATCTGAATGGTGAGCGTCTGCAGGAACCCAGCCTTCACAGCTGCAGTGAAAAGACAGAATGATGAAAGTTGACGTATTCAGAACGGGTCATTTTCGCGGCGTCAAATCGGAGTCACGAAGCCAGCGTCTAAGCGGCTTAGTGTCGCGATGTCGTCAACGCGTGACGACGTTTCAATAGCATAGACAACAACCGTGCGATTCCCAATATTAGTCTGGTGAAAATAAATGTGGTTACTTTCTAGTTCTACAGCCGTTACGTACTGAATCATAACCTGACATGAAGTGTTCATCGTATTAGATTTATATTTTACGGATTTATTTTCATATAGCATAGAGAACAACGCCGGGTGGCGCCGATGACCGAGTGGTCGATGGACGTTCGTTGGTCGTAATGTATACAACAAACTGAGCCGCCATATTAACTTCCGGTCACTCGTCGGTGGTGCGTTACGCGATGATTTCGCCAGCTAATGTGACGAGTGGATGGCCTGCTATCACGCCATGTTATTCCATCTCGTTCGTCTAATTCTAGTTTCTATTCAACGCACGCGAACTTATTGACGCAAATGACGCAACTGACACAAGAAAAGTACGCTAGCATGTAGACCTATGCAAAGAACGAACGCAGCTGCACGCAAACGACGGCAAAAAACGCGTGAATAGAAGCGGTATCTATATATTCTTTCTTAGCGTCCGATGCGTTTCGTGCGTGCGTTGAACGGAAAAGGCTCTACGGCAGCTAATGTGACGAGTGGACGGCTTGCGATCACGCGATGTTCCATCTGGTTTACTGGCGCACAACGGATTCCTGCACTTTGCGTCACCATCACGCCGTCCTCGTATGTCATCGACCAGTGCAGTCCTGTCTGCCGCGGATCACGAGACTCAGATCCACAGATCCGCACTCGAACAAGTTTCGAATGTCCGCCGATTTTGAAAAAAAAGTTTAAATTAAATTTTTCCTTGTGTCATTATGTTTAAAATAAAGGTTCATGCTAGATATTAAAAATGTAAACATATTTTATTAACTGTTTAGGCCCCAAGTTGTTACGCGAAACTCATAGTCTGGCACTTGTGCAAATTCTTACACAATAGATACATTGAAAACATATTTATGCTCAATTGGAACCGGTCGCAGTGTAATTTTATTGGTTATGCAGCTTATTTTGTGATAGGCTCTTTCACAGGCCACCACCAGTAGGCTCTATCGTCAGCATTGGTGGCTTCAGCGAACTCAGTGAAGACTGAAGATCTAGATAATAGGTAGGCCTACACAAAATGATCTTCATGTTAGTTATCGGTATATAGTGTGCGTCGTGGTCCATAGGTCGACACTCCTAGTTGACACTGTTTAAACTATGACAATATGACTACTGTAAGTCTGTAAGTCACTGCTATCTACCGGCTGCGTCAATTCACCTAATGATTAAATTTTGTTTTGAATGCAGCAGTTAGCGCCTCAGAAACTATGGCGATACGACGCATTACAATTTACAAATATGTAGTAAGTCGTATTTATTTATCTGCTCATTTAAAACGATCCTACGAAAACGTAACAGAAATTTTAGAAAAAAGTAAAACGTGTATCATAAGATAAATTTTTACTAGAAATACGTTCTGTGGAACGAGGTGTCTGTCCTATTGCCACGCTATATAGCAGCTCCGTTTCACCGTTTGACGCACTTGTTGTCACTATGACGTCTCGCCACTGCGCGCATACGTAGACAGAACGATAGGCTAAAATTCAGACATGCCTGGACGTGTCTTTCTACCATGGGCATTAGCATTCACTGCAATATACGTGGTGTCGGTTCTACATTGTTTCGGCTTGTGACTTCTGTCTCTGTACTTTTATTTCAAGTATTTACAATGGCTAGTCTTGTAAGGGCCAGTCTGGAATTCAACACGCGATAATATCGCCCCAAAACCATTTTGCCGTATTCGAGTTTTGACTTTATAAACTGTTAAAGTTTTTTTGCTCTGATTTTTGCTGTATTTTAGTCGACTTTTGTCAATTTTTTTGGTATTTAGTTTTATGACAATAAATTTATTCACTGTTTTCAGAACACTTCCGGGCCGGTAAAGGAAGTTGGTGCAAGGAAAAAATTATGTGTGATGTAACAATGTGGTGCAGTTAATTTTGTCTTTGAATAAAAACGGTTGGTTGCCATGACAACAGGGGTTTTCAAGGGAAAAATTTACATGACACCATTGCATAGCGCGGGCCACAGTTATATTGCCCGACTCCGAAAATAGGGGGTAGGTAAACACAGCGCGCAATTATCTTTTACGGGGTACGAGTTATACCGCTTTGAAGTTCTCATAGGCCGTAATGCAAATTTTTAAAAATTGGGGGAAAAATAGAGAAGGGGTTATCAGATTTTTATCCCGAACAAACTCAATCTTACTTTTCAGGCTTCAAATCACTGTGCAAAATTTCATCAGCATCGAATCAAAATTGCGGCCGTAGAAATGTTTACAGACAGAATGACATAAGTGATTTTATAATTTGTCCCATGGTATGCTATATCAATAGGACAGATACAAGTAATTTGAGCAAAGCTCATGAGACGCGCGACAGCCTTAGCAGTTCCTATTTGCAGGCTGTCTTGATTTAACTCTATCCATTTTGACGCAGTTCACTCTTGAGATCTACGTCGCAGCCACAAATTGCAAAAAGAACACTAAATTCAAGGTCATTCAAGGTCATCGATGTTTACACCAATAAAAAGCTTGTCACTATATTGCTTGTTATGATAAGCAGCATGTCTCTGCCGATCTGCAACCGTTTTCAAGCTACACGAGC